>Ga0247841_10000112_pt1 | contig 209738 bp, 184 predicted proteins | sample LaCruzMarch2015__2_FD_192410 | JGI IMG/M metagenome (GOLD analysis project Ga0247841, IMG submission 192410) | Freshwater microbial communities from meromictic Lake La Cruz, Castile-La Mancha, Spain - LaCruzMarch2015_18m | ecosystem: Environmental > Aquatic > Freshwater > Lake | place: Spain... | reverse complement strand
CCTTTGGGTTGTCTTGTTTCTTGTTTATCCTCTTCGACTGAATCTGCTGCTCTCTCTCTTTGTTTGGAGAAACAGACTCGGTGAAAAGGGTGTCTGTCTCTTTGCGAGAGACAGACACCGAAAGAACAGGGGGTTAGGCGACAGCGGCTACGACGGGAGCGGAAACAACTCTGGGCGGTTGCTCTTTGGCGAGCGGCCATTGATCTATGTGCTGACCGGCTCCGTCGCGAACGTTAACCGACTTGAGAAATTCGATCGCGTACATGACCAAAGTGGACAGCTCGAACTTCTTTCGCAACTCGTAAAAGGTCTCCTTGGCATCACCCAAGCACGGTTTTCCTTCACTGAACACGTGAGGCGCGCTCATTCCCGACTGGTAACCTGTCACTTTCCTCGTTTGATTGAAGAAGTAAACAGGAAATTCGCCGGTAAAACTGACAACTATCCGAAACTTACCGAGCTCATGCCATTTCTCGGATCGCGGATCACGACAGTAAATCGTATCCGTGAAGACTTCGATTTGGCCATTCTCGACCTTCACTCGCACCACTTCGGGAATCTGCAAAATATTGTCAAATTCCCGACCAAGAAGAACTTCCTGTTTCGAAGTCGAACAACAGATACGCCTCAAGTCTTGCTTGGCGGCTTGGAGACCCTGACTGGCTTGCAAGAGAGACCTCTTGCCGGAAACCAGCATGGCTTCGCGTTCTTTGATCGAAGAAACCGTTCGCTCAAACTCACTCGCCACGACGTTGCAAGTGTTCACAAAGGTTGCTCTCGTCTGCTCTTGGAGCATCCGTTTCCTCTCTACCGGATCAACAATCAGATGCTCGACGGTTGCTTCCAGAATCTTCCGGAAGATCTCCGCCCCCATCTTGATCCGATTATTGGAAAACGGCGGAAAGATGTAGAGATGATCACCGATGAGTTCGGCAATTGGACGACCATTGTCGGGATTATTGATCGGCACACCTTCTCCCGAGGGCGCAAACCAATTCCAATCCTTCGCGGTGGGATCATCCATGCTCAAACCGAACGCCGTAGCGCAACGGTTATTTTTCCCGTCCTCACACCCCCCTTTGCTGGAAGACCAGATGTGGATGTGAAAATCGGGACTTGGAACACTGACCGGGTTTTCAGCATCCCTGTAACCATAGATCAGGATCCGTCTTTGCATAGCCGGCAGCAAAACCTCTTCCGCAGCCAACCGAAAAGGAATGGGATCCCTTTTTGAGGAATCTTCCCGCCAAAGAATGATCTGCACTCGCGGTGCTGCCGACGGCATAGCCGCTCTCAGGGTAGGAATGTAGAATCCCGAGTAATCGTCCGCTAGTCTCTCGTCTACAACTTCCATCTTCAGATGGTACAGAACGAGACCCAAGTTTCTCTCGATAACACGGATACCTTCCCTGCCTTCCGACACTACGCTACTGCAAAGACGCACGCCCGTGCCATTCAGCAGTGCCAACTGCGACTTCGAAAGGCCGGAAATGAAATATTCCTTAGCCATCTCTTTGTCTCCCTTTTGTTAGACGAAAACACCATCTCCAAGAGATGGGTCTTGCCTTGGTTATTCTATGTGTTGTGTTTTCCTCTCTTCAACTGAACCTGTTGCTCTCTTTTTGGAGAAACAGACTCAGTGAAAAGGGTGTTTGGTCTCCTGAAAGGAGGCCAAACACCAACGATTGCTGCGCCGACCGCGGGCTAATGGTTGCCGTTGCCCTTGATCTGCTTGACCAGCAGGATCGTGTCGTTCTCGCGGACAGCCGACGCGAAGTCGGTGACCGGGATGTTGTTGACCCGAACCTCGTAGCCCTGCGCCAACATGCTAGCGGCGTTCAAAGCGGCCTGAACGGTCCGATCCCCGTTGAGAGCGTAACTCTCGATCTTGCCAGGCAACTTACCCACGCGCACATTGATGTACCCTTCGGCCATGAGAAGCTCCTTCTCTCTCTTGAGAAAGTGGGTGGACGTATTCCTGCCACTACGTCCGTCGAGGAAACAAAAGCTGTTAGCAGGACAGCGTAACTGTTTTGAAAAGATGTCCCGTCATTCTTCTTGCGAGCGCCACTTTGACGCTTGCGCCAAGAACGTTAGTGGCTCCGGGACAAGCCAAAGCCATGTCTCCGAAGTAAGGTCACTGAGCCAGACTTAAGGAATCAACCGTCCGATCTGACAAAAAGCAACCCATAAGTGCGGTTTGCCTCCGACTTAACTAACGTCGCCGCTTCCTGGAGGTTTAAGACATGGAAACAGCATAGTCCCCCTCAGTCAACAAAGAACAAAACAAATTTACTTTTTCATCCTTTGTTCAAGGAGGCGGAACTACCCTTTTCTTGCATATTTCGCAAAAAAGGATCGTTTCGTCTCTTTAAACTTGGAAAAAACGGCTTGTAACAAGGTGAAAGCGCCGCCTTTAGGAGTTTTAGAAGCCAAAGGTCTTGCTGCTTGGGCTACAGTTGAAAGACTTTCTGCCACATTCTCTTCATGGTGCTTCAGGGACTCTTTTCAACAAAGTTGAGAAGGTCAATCCCTGCTGTTCCCTTGAACTCCGTAGTAATTTGTCAAAAGCCCATTCTTTAAGAACCCGACCCAAAAGAATACAGCCGAAGAAAAATACTACATAACAACAAAATACTTGTCAAGCCCTGGACGGCAATCTTTATTTTCAGTATTTCTTTTTTCAAAAAGTACGAGAAAGTTGTACGAAGAACAATATAATTTACTTTAATATTCTTGTCAAAAAATTCGTCTGTTCCATCGTTTTGTAACTCCTCACTCATATGAAAGTACGCCAAGATATATTCTCTTGAGCGGCCTCACGACTTTTTGTCATAACAAAAAGCGTGCAGAGTGAGGCCAATGGCGTAATTCGCCATCGGCCGGAGCGTACGTTCAAGAGAATATATCTTGGCGTACTGCTTTCAAATCAGTGAGTAATTACATCCTTTTCATTTGACTATTGCGTTGATTAAATTGTAATATATTTTGTTATATCAGAGACGTTCTCTTGATATATTCACCGCTACTTTTGCGGACAAGGTTGTCCATTTTCACAAGGAATAGCCAGATGATCAAAGAAATGTTTCCAGATGCTTTTGCTGAAGTATTTTTCTCCCACAGACAATTCAAACTTTCTGGAGGACACGATATTTACCATGCCATCCGCGTGGCAGAAACTGCTTACAGAATCGCCATCAACGAATGGAACAATGAGCACGTTGCCCAATTAGCCGGGCTGGCGGGACTTTGCCACAATGCCGATCGTGTGGCTCAGAAGATGCTCAACTTTGGTAGGCAACCAGTGCCGGAACAGGAAATCAAGATTCTGATTACCTTCTGGCTCGGCAATGAAGGGGGCTTGTCTCCAGGAGATCTAAGAGAAGTAATCAACGCAGTCCTGAAGCACGAAAACCAAAACAGCAAACAGGATTCAAAAGTCCTGATCGCGCTGCGGGATGCTGACCGTGTTGTAAATCTCGACTTAGATCTGGTCATCAGATCCGGTCAGCACTACCACGATGTCCCTGCCGTGGATTTCGAACACTTCCTCGACGATCCAAACGCGACGTATTCGGAACCGAGATCGTCTCTTCGCGACATCGCCTATGCATTGGACTGGGTGGATGAAAAAAGCCCGTACTGCATTTGCACATCTTTCGGCAGAAAACTCGGCGAAGAACGTGCGATCGCCTTGCGAGGATTCATCGACACTCTTCGAAAGCAACTCGAAGAAACCGGACTGCTCTCGGCTCGTAAAGAACAAACATAACCACCGAGAGATAGCTCCACGTTCGCCCCCCCCAAGCACTCCATGGAATTTGCGCAAGCAAAACCATCGAGTGCTTTTTTATAAATTTTTATTATAAAGTTCGTTTATAACTTCCCTAACGCTTTTGTTTTTTTCTTTAGCAATCTTTTCTATTTCATAAATCTTCGCATCCACCAAAAACCTATACCAGAAGCCCTGCAGAAAATGCCACATCAAGCCCTTCCTGCCATCTAAGAATCCAAGCTGTATAAAATACCTAAAGATGAAATATAAAAAGGCCCGAAAAAATATCGGCATATTCGCATATACTTTTTTTTTAACCCACCTCTTTCTTTGTTCCTGCGCCCCTGACAATTTGGCAGATATTTCATCTGCTGAAGAAATTTTATATTTATGATTAAGCAAATCAATGGCTTCACGAGTAGCATAGCGATTATGTTTTTCTATCCACCAATCTAAGTTTTTTTTATTTTTATCTTCTATATCATTCTTAAAATATGCTGATTCGCCTTGATTTGTTTTAACACGTTCATCCATCTGCACGTCTTCAACAAAACCGCAACCTGTTCTCCAAATTCTCAAATGCCATATTGGATAACATCCTCCATGTCTAATCCATTTGCCCATAAAATAAATCTTTCTTTTTACACATATTCCTGAAACATCCGAGGCCAAATTTGGCAAAAAACCCAATAATTCATTCTTGAGTTCTGGTGTCACATTTTCATCAGCGTCTAAACGTAAAATCCATTCTGTCTCTATGGGCAGATTATCAATCCCCCAGTTAAGCTGTCGGGCCTGATTTTTAAAGACATGTTGATAAATTTTATCCGTATATTTTTTAGAAATCTCCAGCGTCTTGTCGGTGGAATATGAATCAATAATAAAAATATCCTGCACCCAACCATGAAGACTTTTCAAACATTCCTCAATATTTTCCTCTTCGTTGTAAGTCAGGATAATTGCCGAAATAGAAAGTTTTTCCATGTTTTCATTCATCACCTTGTAATTATTGCCTGATTAAACATTTCAATCGCGTTATTGGCTGTCCTGTCTAAACTAAATTTATCTTTGACTAATTTCGTAGCGTTTTCTTTCATTTTCTTTCTCAAAACATCATCGTTAAGTACCTTCGATATCCCATTCTCCAAGCTCGATACTTCGCAGTTTACCACCACACCCGCCTGATACTCGGTAATATCACCGTGAATCGCTACTTGATCAGAAATCACCACCGCAAGCCCCGCAGCCATCGCCTCCAAGACAGCCATCCCAAAATTTTCAGAATAAGAAGGCAACACAAACACATCGCTTCCCGTCAGAGCCGCTAACTTTTTTTTTCCATTTATCATCCCCATAAATGTCACCTTCTTAGCAATATCAAAATCATTAACCCAAGCACGAACCTTTGCTTTATATCCGGTCTCATCATTGCCCGCGATCAACAAATGCACGTCGTCACGTTCTTTTGTTAAATTTGCATACGCCTTCACCAACAAATCCAATCCTTTTTTCCAATTAATTCGGCCCAAAAAAAGAATAACTTTTTTGCCTTTAATTTGCGGATAAAATTCTTCCAAAACAGAACGGCCAGGCAAACTATCAAATTCTCGTAAATCAATACCGAGAGGAACAACAAAAACATTACTTTCGAGTTTTAAACTTGCATGACATTTTTCCGCTTCGTCCTCGGTTGTGTAATGAACCCCTGTTGCCAAATTAAAATTATTTTTAATAATCATTTTATAAAGCAGCATCTTTTTCCATAAACCATTTTTAATTGTGAAAGGATAAAGAGACCCACGCGGAGAAACGATAAATGGTATTTTTTGTTTTCGACAATAAAGCGCGGATATTATTGAAGGATAATTCCACACTCCCACAATATAAACAACATCAAAAGAAGATAATTTTTTCTTTAGTGTCTTAGAGAGAACCGGCGAAAAATGCCACCCAACAGAAGTAAAAAAATCAAACAACTTCCAATGCGGAAAATAGGTGACTTTTACACCATCAACATCCACTTCTGTATTCAAAGGCACCTTCCCCGCTAAACCGGCATATGTAGTGTAAACAGTAATATCTTCTCCTTTTGCCACCAAAGCTTTATTCATGGCGTGCACAGAAAAAATAGGCCCTCCAAAAATAAAAGCAGGCCAATAAACCGGAGCAACACAAAGTATCTTCATATAATTGCCCCTAAAACATATCATCACTACGACACAAACAAAAACGCCGTCAATAAGGCAACTAAACTATGTGAAATACGTTGGGAATTTATTTTGTTTTCTGTTACTCTGCCTTTGCGGAGGGTGTTCATTAAACTCATCACAGAACGAGGAGTTTTTCCATGTGCGGAATAGTCGGTCTTATTGGTCACGGTCCTGAGGATCTCGAGAGAACTATCCAATCGCTTGGCAACGTTAACAACCGCGGTCACGAGGCAGTAGGCATCACAGCAACTTCGGGACACAGACTCAGTAAACAGCAACCACTCATTCACTTTCGCCACTTTGGTCTTGTGCGAGACGCTTGTACAGCTGATCGCGCCACTTTTCGCTCATTCACAAACACCGTGTTTGAAAATGAGGCACGTATCTTTGCTGGCCAAACGCGTTATTCAACTGTTGGCAGAAATGATCCGGAACGTACTCAGCCGATTCGTGTCATGCATCCAAGGTGGGGAGAATTTTCACTCTTCCATAATGGACAAGTCTGCAACCACGACGATATTCGTCTCGGATGCGAAACAAGGGGGCACACATTTCGCACGAATCCTGTCGGTGATTCTGAGGCACTTGCTGCCTACATCACCCAAACAAAGGCGAAATCTTTGGCTGAGGCAGTTGCTCACGCGATCAGAACGATCCCAGGAACTTTTTCCCTGTTGATCATGACTAATAGTCAGCTCATCGCTGCTCGTGATCGCTTTGGCAACAAGCCCCTTTGGAGACAGGCCGATGCTGATTACACTGCCTATGCCTCCGAAGTCGCTGCCTTGCCACAAGTGAACAACTTAGCAACCCCTGTCGCTCCGGGTTCAATGGAAGTTGTCGACTTTTCGACGAACACGCTATCAGTAGAACAAGTGGTGGAACCAGTTCCTGCTTACTGCATCTTCGAAGACCTGTACTTTTCTCGACCAGACCAAATACACGGAAGTGAGATCGCGGGAGAGTTTCGTCGCAGAATGGGTATCAGAACGGCAATTGAGTGCCCCACGGATGCCGACTTCGTCTGTTACGTACCAGACTCTGGAGGAGACGCCGGACTGGGGTTCGCGGAACAGAGCGGGATTCGCTTCGAACCGCGCGCTGTCGTCAGAAACTTCTACAACGTTGCCAGCCGTTCCTTCATCCTGCCTGGCCAAAAAAGCAGGACTTCCGCGGCAAGGCAGAAGTATGCCATATCATCGATCGTTCGTGGCAAGCGTATTATCATCGTCGATGACACGCTCGTCAGAGGAAACACACTTCCCGTGATTACTGCCATGGCTTATGAGGCAGGGGCGAAGGAAGTGCATATCCGTGTCGCCGCCGCACCCGTCATTCATCCATGTTACGGCGGAATCGACATTCCCACGGAAGAAGAATTGCCTGCTGCCCAACTTTCCGAAGCTGGAATACGTAATCTCGTCGGAAGCACGTCCCTGCGCTACCTTCCTCTCGCACCAATGCTCGAGGAAGCGGAAAAGACATGCAATGGGCATTGCGCCGCGTGCTTCAATGGTTGCTACCCGTATCCTCACCCGTAGTGTGGGTATATTCGGCACCCACTCATCCCGTACATCGCTACGGGATTTTTTATTTCAAAATATGTTTTATCTGTTATATTTATAGTAATGAAAACAAGCCGAATTATTATTTTATCCGCGGTCGCTATCATGGTTTTGTTGTTTTGTTTGGGTTTATCCGTTTTTTCTAAAAAAAATCCCCCTGTTCCTGAAACGAAACCATTGGAACCGGGATTATCTGAAATAACCATCGGAAATTCAAAACTTTATGTCGAAAAAGCAACAAGCGATGAAGAAAGATCGCGCGGACTTTCCGGTCGCACAGAACTAGGAGCAAACCGAGGCATGATGTTTGTCTTTCCTACTTCCGGAACCAAATTTTTTTGGATGAAAGACACACTTATTCCTCTTGATATTATTTGGGTAGCAAACAATATCGTAGTTGGTACAGACCATATGTTTACCGAACTAGATACGTCATTATCCCTTGTTAAACACTATATATCCCCTTCTCCAGTAGATACAGTAATTGAAACAAACCTAAATTGGACAACAAATAACAACATCAATGTAGGCGATAAAGTTTTATATTAATGTTTTTTTCAAGAACAATATCTTCAATTAAAAATCATTGGAGAGAATTACTGACTGCGTTATTTTTAGCAGCGTCATTTTTTCCGTTTCGACATGTTATGAACTTCCAAAACGCGAGCCGTTTTGGTTGGTACATTGAACCACTTGCAATTAGTATTTACGCTGCAGATTTTATTTTCATCGCTGTTGTTTTTATTTTCAGGAAAAAACTGCTTGAAGAATTTAAGAAAGATTGGATATTATTATCCGCCATCCTTGTCTTTATCCTGGCACAAAGTGCGCGCAATTCTGATCCAGCGTTAGGTGGATATATGTTCCTACGGTTTTTGCAGTTTGCTATTTTATTGATTTTATTCTCCATAGTCACAAAATCGAAGACAACCATAAAACTATTTTGTGTAACGCTAATGACAATCGGCGTTTTGCAATCCGCCTTGGTTGTCTATCAGGTCACAAATTCCCATTCACTGGGATTAAAGTTGCTTGGGGAACAAACAATTGATATTAGCAAGGCCGGAGTCGCGAAAGTCGATTTAACCAGCAGCAAACTCCTTCGTGGATATGGAACATTGCCTCACCCGAATATACTGGCTGGGCTATTAACTATCACGATAGCTGCAAATTTGTACTTGATACAAGCGAAAACAACCAAACCAATTACTACAGGTGGACTCGAAAGTCAGTCTTTGCGAAGCGCGCGACTATCGCGCGCTGAAGCAAACCCCAACTATAAAAATGTTTGGAGATTGCTTCGCTTTGCTCGCAAAGACGACGTTTTTAGTAACTCTCAATCAAATGCTGGATTGTGGACTCTTTACTGCCTTTTGCTGATCCAAATAGTCGGCATGGTATTATCATTTTCACGTGCTGGTTTTCTTTCATTAACTATCTTGCTACTTCTATTCTTCGTACCACAAACTAAGAGGGGAACTCTCAATCTTAAGAAATGGGGGATTTGTATCTTGCTCGCATTAGTGTTTCTCGCACTAATTAATTCATTGACCGGCGGAGCAATTTATCAAAGGATACTACCGCCAAAAACTGACATTTCTTTATCCGAAAGAACATTTCTTTTTCGAGAAAGCTGGAATATTTTTAGACATAATATAATCTTAGGCACAGGCAATGGACAGTATATAATTAACTATATCGACAGAGTTCCAGCTGGAACTAGGATTGAAAAATGGCAATATGACTTTCCACACAATGTAGTTGTTCAATCGTGCTCAGAATTGGGCTTTTTGGGATTTTTAATTTTTGCACTTTTAGTGTTCACTTTAATAAAATATAACACGAAAAATTGGCGACATTTTTGGTATTCGGTCGTTATAATTTCCCCCTATTTAATGTTTGATCACTTTCTTTTAACCAACCAATCCGGACGAATTTTGCTCGTTCTGTCTTTGACTTTATTGCCAAAGATTTTAGAGAGCGGATCCGTAGAGCTTGGTGACAAAAAAGGTAACCAGACGTTCTAAAATCCCTGTTTTAGTATTCACAAAAAATAATACTAGGAGCACTAAGATAAACGCCAGCGCTACGCTTGCGGAAATTTTTATGTCGCGCAAATAACGTTCCTTTGGATGAATTGTGTTTGTCATATTCAAAAGATAAACTATCGGGAATATAATTTCAATGCAATGGCAATTCCTCACTTGGGACCAATCGGACAAAAAGGAGAGAAGTTGGCACGCGAATATTTGGAAAAAGAGGGCTTGATTTTTCACCAAGCAAACCTGCGCGTTCCGGGAGGAGAAATTGATTTGCTGATGGAAGATACTACAAGAAAAGAACTTGTATTTGTAGAAGTACGTACACGAACTAAATCCGAATTTGGTAGCCCCGAAGAGTCTGTGTCGCCCAATAAACAGCATGCGCTAAAAAGAAGTATTGCTATGCACATGCAAAATTATTCATGGAAGACCAACTATCGCCTGGATCTTGTGGCAATAATTCTTGATGGCAACGATGCTAAAATCACTCATTATAAAGATATATATTTAACATAAATCATATTCTATAGAGTGGGCGTCCTCACCAGAAAGTGCGGCAAGCGGATTTAAAAACTTTTTTCGCAAAAAAGTTTTTACCTCGGAGGACGCATCAGCGGACGAGAATGAGCGAACCGTACTTTAATGATGAGGACGTAAGCGCGAAAGCACTAATTATATTCTCTTGTGTGGCCTCACAACTACGCCTCGCAAGGCGGAGCGTGCAGTCCGCCAGTTGGCGGAGAGGCCAGTAGGCGCAGTTCGCCACTATCCGGAGTGTACGCACAAGAGAATATAATTAGTGCTTTCGCATCAACGGGCCATAGGTTTGACAAGCATCATTATTTACAATAATATGGCGTTAGTACCGCCTGTTCATTAAAGGCGGTTTTTCGTACTAAGCACGAAAAACAAGAGTTTAAGACAATTAAATAACAATATATATGCCATCACAAGACGAATTTGCTTCCGCTATCGCACAAATCGCGGAAGAAAAGGGGATAAACCCGGATAAAGTAATTGAAACTATTGCCGCCGCCATTGCCGCGGCGTATCGCCGTGACTACGGAAAACGCGGTCAAGATATCCGCGCTACTTTTGATCCAAAAACCGGCCGTGCTCGTATTTACAAAGTAATGACTGTCACTGAACCGGTTGCTGCTGTTGAAGGAGAAGAACCAAAAATTCAAAACTCCGACGCAGAATTCACTCTAGCCGAGGCCTTGGAACACAAAAAAGATGCCAAGATTGGCGAAGAAATCTCTTTTGAAGTCACTCCTACCGATCCAAACTACGGTCGCATTGCCGCGCAAACAGCCAAACAAGTCATTATTCAACGCATTCGTGAAGCGGAACGTTCTGCCACATTCGATGCTTTTAAGGACAAAGAGAACCAAATTCTCAATGGCACAATCCAACGCATCGAAAACGGCAACATCTTTGTCGATCTTGGCCGTGCTACCGGCGTACTTTTTCCCTCAGAACAAGTTCCTACGGAACACTACCGTGTAAATCAACGTATCAAGGTTTTTCTGGCTAAGGTTGAACTTACTTCCCGTGGTACGGATATTATTCTATCTCGTTCTCATCCAGGCATGATGAAAAAACTTTTTGAATTGGAAGTGCCGGAAGTATATAGCGGAATCGTGGAAATCAAAGCAGTTGCCCGCGAAGCCGGCCAGCGCTCCAAGGTCGCCGTTCTTTCACACCAAGACGGTGTAGATGCCGTCGGTTCATGCATCGGCCAACGCGGTACGCGTATTCAAACTGTTATTTCTGAATTATCAGGAGAAAAAATCGACATCATCCAATGGGATGACGATGCGATCAAATTTATTCCGCAAGCATTATCTCCTGCTAAAGTAATAAAAGTTGAATTGCAAAATGACGACCACAAAGCAATTGTGCACGTCAACGAAGATCAATTAAGTTTGGCGATCGGCAAGCGCGGACAAAATGTTCGCTTAGCCGCCAAATTGACGGGGTGGAGAATTGATATCGTTAAAACTGGTGAAACAAGCGTCGTAGAAGGAAGTAGTGGAATGTTGGAAGAAGAATTCAAAAACGACGAACCATTACCAACTGAACCAACTGCAAATCCAGAAGTTACTCCAACAGAACCGGTGGAACCAACTGCAGAAAAACCAGCAGAAGAGCCGGCAAAATAATTTAATTAAATAATTAATCATTAATTTAAAATCTAATGTCGCGAATAGAAATATTTATTCCGGTAGTGGGAATCCTGGCACTGGCATACGCCTGGATGCTGTGGTCTCAAATTTTTAAACAGGGAACAGGCACAGACGCAATGCGCAAAGTTGCCGATGCCATCAAAGAGGGCTCCAACGCTTTCTTGAAACGTCAATATAAAACTATTGTTACATTTGTCGTAATTGTGGCGGTAGTTATTCTTTTGGCACACGGTATTACAGGCGTAAACGGTGGATGGATAACCGGTTTTCAAGTAGCGTTCGCTTTTATTGTTGGTGCGTTTCTTTCAGCTCTTGCAGGTGCAATCAGTATGGTTGTTGCGGTTCGCGCAAACATTCGTACAGCAGACGCAGCAGGTAAAAGCTTAAACAACGCCTTGCAAACCGCGTTAAAATCCGGCGCTGTTTCCGGTATCACAATTGTCGCCTTGTCCCTTTTGGGAGTTTCCGCGTTGTATTTGGGATACCAATTCTTCTTTGGTATCACCCCGAATCACATTCCTGGTTTAATTGTCGGATACGGTTTTGGTGCCAGCTTCGTGGCATTGTTCGCACAACTCGGTGGTGGAATTTACACAAAAGCGGCCGATGTGGGCGCGGATTTGGTTGGAAAAGTTGAACAGGGAATTCCGGAAGATGATCCGCGTAATCCTGCAGTTGTTGCCGATTTGGTTGGAGACAATGTTGGTGATTGCGCCGGTCGTGGAGCGGATTTATTTGAAAGCATTTCCGCGGAAAGTATCGGAGCAATGGTTTTGGGTGTTGCTTTATATCCAACTTTTGGAGTGAAGGGAATTCTTTTCCCCTTGGTTCTCCACGCCTTTGGTTTGCTTTCCACAATTATTGGTTTGTGGTTTGTAAAAGCAAAAGATAAAGAAAATCCAATGAAGGCCTTAACTCGCGGATATTGGGTAACCACTATTTTGGCTGTTGTGGCTCTTTTCTTCACAACACGCACAATGCTTGTCGCTGACGGCTTTAACACGATGCCATTTTTCTGGGCAGGATTAGTTGGTATTTTGACCGCCATGGCTTTTGTTTACATCACCGATTACTACACCGGTAAACAATATCGCCCTGTGCAGTCGATTGCCGCTTCTTCTCAGACAGGTCATGGCACAAACGTCATCACAGGTATGTCAGTCGGTATGGAAAGCACAGCGATGCCGGTTCTTGTTGTTGCCGCAGCTTTGTTAATTTCTTTTTTCCTCGGCAAAAGCACAGGCATTGAATTTGGTGGTTTATACGGAACAGCTGTTGCCACAATGGGAATGTTGGCCACCGTCGGCTACATCTTAGCCATGGATATGTATGGCCCGATCACTGATAACGCAGGTGGAATCGTTGAAATGAGCAACGCTCCCGAGGCCACGCGCGAAGTCACAGATGATTTGGATGCCACAGGCAACACAACAAAAGCATTAACCAAGGGTTACGCCGTTGGTTCTGCGGCTTTAGCGGCATTCTTACTTTTTTCCGCGTATTTGGAACAAGCCAAAATCGCCGTAGTTGATTTGGCAAAGGTTCCGGTATTCGTGGGCGCTCTAATCGGCGGTATGGTTGTCTTCTTGTTTTCCTCTTTGGCCATCCGCGCTGTTGGTAAATCAGCAGGTGTCATCGTGGAAGAAGTTCGTCGCCAATTTAAAGCCAAGCCGGGAATTATGGCTGGAACAGAAAAACCGGATTATGCCGCGGCAGTGGACATCGCCACCGTAAGCGCGTTGCGTCACATGGTCGCGCCGGGCATTTTAGCTATCGCCGCTCCAATTTTGGTTGGTTACTTCCTACGAGCGGAAGCAGCTGCCGGTTTCGTAATGGTTGGCACAATCGTTGGTATCTTGTTGGCAATCATGCTCAATAACGCCGGTGGCGCATGGGACAATGCCAAAAAATACATTGAAAAAGGCAATTTTGGTGGCAAAAAAAGCTTTGCCCACCAAGCTGCTGTTACTGGTGACACTGTCGGTGATCCCTTCAAAGACACTGCCGGCCCGTCATTGCACGTGTTGATTAAGCTTTTCAGCACACTCACATTGGCATTAGCCGCACTGTTTATCTAAAAGAAAATATTAATCAAAAAAACCGCTCGGAATAATCCGAGCGGTTTTGATAAAATTTAGTCAAAAAAAATCCCGCACGACTGTGTACGGGTGACCAAGGAACGAGTTTGTGCAGAGATCCTGACCGCGAGGATCTAGGATCGGCCGGTTTGTGCTCCCTGCAAACGATAACTCCTGAACGTTGAGCGTGCGACGGTTCCGCCGGTGTTCTGCATGCTCTTAGTGATGTCAGGTGCCAACATAACAGAGAGAATCCGCGGTCGTTGGTAGACAAGACGCTGCCCAACCTTACCAACCGAAACACCTGCTTCTACTGGCTTATCTTTGCCCATCATCCTTCTCCTGGCTCGAGTAAAGATCAACACTTTTACCAATTAAACCCCTCTATCTACCTTGTACCAAAAAACATGTCCCTGTCTAGTGTGCCCATATCAGTCCAAAAATGCTCACCATATCCCACTGGACATTTTCTCTATCTCGTTTTATTGTTTGTAGCACTATGAAAGTATCAATCGAGAAGCTCCCTAAGTCACAAATCAAGCTTATTATCGAAGTCGATGCGGAAGATGTTCGACCATTTTTGGATTCTGCCGCACACGAAGAGTCTAAAAAACACCCTATCAAAGGGTTTCGTCCGGGTTCCGTACCATTCGATGTCATGCGTTCGGCCATCGGCGATGAGCACCTTATCGAAACCGCCTTGCAAAAAATCGTCCCGAAAACATATGTAGATGCTCTCATGGATAATAACAAAATTGAAGCTATCGGCCGTCCGGAAATCGCTGTCAAACAAGTAGAAATCGGAAAAAACTGGGTTTACGAGGCCACGGTTGCTGTTTTGCCGGAGATGGAATTGGGAGAATACAAGAAATTAAAAGAAGAAAAGAAAAAAGTGGAAGTAGAAGCAAAAGAGGTCGATGCCGAAATTGAAGCATTGCGCAAAATGCGTGCATCTTATGTCGCTGTATCGCGCGGTGCGCAAAAGGGCGATCGCGTAGAAATTGATATAAACGCATCAACGGACAAAGTACCACTAGAAGACGGCAACGTTCGCAAACAGACAGTTATTTTGGGAGATAGCCATCTTTACCCTGAATTTGAATCCTGGCTTATAAATGCTAAAGAAGGCGATTTTAAGGAATTTCCGGTGAAATTCCCCGAAGATCACCCACAACAAGACATGCGCAACCGCACAGTCGACTTCAAAGTAAAAGTTTTGACTGTCCAGCAAGAGATTTTACCGGAATTAGACGATAAGTTCGCACAAGGAATGGGTAAATTTGCGAATGTCGAAGAATTGAAGAAAAAAATTGAAGAAAATTTGAAATTAGAAAAAGAAGAGAAAGAAAAACAACGTCTTCAGCAAGCACTTTTGGATCAGGTCGTAGAAAAATCAATTTATCATGAAGTCCCTGACGTTCTGTTGGAAGGAGAAATCGATAAAATGCTGGCGGAAATGGAAGAAGGTCTTTCTTCAATGGGCTTGAATTTGGAACAATACCAGCAACAAATCAAGAAATCCCGCGAAGAACTGAGAAATGGTTTTAAAGATCAAGCCATGAAGCGCATCAAAGCGGGACTGGCGTTACGCGCGATTGGAAAAATTGAAAACATAGAAGTTTCGGATTCAGAAGTGGAAGAAGAAGTTTCCAAATTCCTTCAACGCTTCCCAAGTGTCGAAGAAGCAAAAAAACGAGTGGATATAGAGGCATTAACCGATGTAACTGTTGGTACTCTGCGCAATAAAAAAGTATTCGCTCTGCTCCAAAAATTTGCGGGTATAGAATAACGGCATATACTGAAAATATGGCTAAACACACCGAAGAAACATCTTATCTCATTCCTACCGTTATTGAGAAAAGCCAATTCGGTGAACGAGCATATGATATATACTCGCGTCTTTTGCGTGAACGAATTATTTTCCTGAGCGGTCCAATCAACGACGCTCAATCCAACACTATTATTGCTCAGCTTATCTTCTTGGCAAACCAAGACGCAAAAAAAGATATTTCTATTTATATAAATTCTCCGGGAGGAAGTGTTACGGCTGGTCTCGCCATCTATGACACGATGCAGTTTATTTCGTGTGAAGTTTCCACGATCTGCGTCGGCATGGCTGCGAGCATGGCCGCGACTCTTCTCGCTGCTGGAGCAAAAGGCAAGCGCATCGCTCTTCCGAACGCGGAAGTGTTGATTCACCAAGTCATGGGTGGCGCAGAAGGTCAGGCCACGGAAATAGAAATTTCCGCAAGGCATATTCTTGCCATAAAAGAACGACTTAATCGCATTCTTGCAAAACATACCGGTCAAAATATTAAGAAGATTGAAAAAGATACGGATCGTGACTATTACATGTCCGCCGATGAAGCCAAAGAATATGGCATTGTCGACAAAATCCTGTCCTCCAAAAAATCTTCGTAATAAAACTGGTTTTTGCGTCTGCATGAAGTCCTTTATTGGCTTTCACTCTTTTCGTAAAAAATTATGTTTGGAAATTTATTTCGGTTTTGGAAACGAGCTGATAAATCAGCTGAAATAACCGAAGAAGTACAAGAGCAACCGACAATTGCTCAACAAAAATCTTTTCGTAGCAAACCCCAGCAACAGCAATCGGCTAAAAGTGTTGCGAAAAATATCAACCATGCGCAAAACGAAGCTGCGCAAATTATTCTGGCTGCCAAGCAAGAGGCCTTGGATATTCGCCGTAAAGTAGATGAAGAAATGCGTCAGGAAAAACAACGACTCATGCAATTAGAAGAACGTGTTGTTCAACGCGAAGAAAGATTGGCCACAAAAACAGATGAGCTGGAAACAAAGGCGCGCAGAATGCAAGAAAAAATAAAGCAAATTCAAGAGAAAGACGCTTCTCTCGAAACAATGTATGCCGAAGAAGCCCAAAAACTTTCGGATATTTCAGGACTGACCCCCACAGAAGCGGAACGAAGAGTTTTAGTGATGGCCGAAGACCGCACAAAACAAGACATCGTCCGCAAACTTCGCAAATTAGACATGATGAGCAAAGAAGAATGGGAAAAGAAAGCCAATAATTTATTGGCAAATGTCGTCCAGCGTTACGCCGCTTCTCAGGTTTCCGAAACCACCACATCCAATGTGCACCTTGCCGACGAAAGCATGAAGGGTCGCATTATCGGAAAAGAAGGCCGCAATATTAAAGTTCTGGAAAACGTCACGGGTTGTGAAATTCTAGTAGACGAAACTCCCGGCACTATTGTTGTTTCCGGATTCTCTCCTTTGCGCCGCCAGATTGCCAAAACCGCTATTGAAAAATTAGTAGAAGATGGACGCATTCAACCGGCAAGAATCGAAGAAGTAGTAACAAAAGCCAAAAAAGAAGTGGCAAAAAATGTTACTGAAGCTGGTGAAGAAGTTGTCTATGATTTAGGTATCAATGATTTGCATCCAAACTTGGTGCAACTAATTGGCCGACTAAAATTCCGCACAAGCTATGGTCAAAGTATTTTGCAGCATTCGTGGGAAGCTGCTCGTATCGCGACAATGTTGGCGGAAGAATTAGGAGCGGACGTAAATATTACAAAACGCGCAACTCTTTTGCACGACATTGGAAAAGCCGTTGATCACGAGGTAGAAGGAAACCACGTGGAAATTGGTATAAATATCATGAAAAAATTCAACATTCCGGAAGCAATTATTAAAGCAGCGGCTGCTCATCACGATGATTTCCCATATGAAACATTGGAAGCATTGATAGTGCAAGTAGCCGATGCTATTTCCGCTTCACGGCCGGGCGCGCGACGCGAAAGTCTGGAATTGTACGTTAAGCGTATGGAAGATTTGGAAAGATTGGCGGGCGCTTTTGATGGAGTACAAAAAGTCTACGCAATTTCTGCTGGACGTGAAGTGAGAGTCTTTGTAAAACCGGATAAAGTTGATGACTTGGCAGCTATTAAGTTGGCGCAAGATATCGCCGCGAAAATAGAACAAGAATTGCAGTATCCTGGCGACGTGAAAGTAAACGTAGTCCGCGAACTCCGCGCCGAAGCAATAGCGAAATAAAACACGTCGTAGGGGAGGGCCTCTGTGCCCTCCCTCGCAATAGCAACGACTCGCGGACGGGCACGGAGACCAACCCCTACAGTGCCAACTCTACTGCCTCCAACCTTTGTTTTCTGCTATTATCCAAGCACAACCATGCCAACCAAAAAACATTTCCTGGAAGTATTCTCTAAAGATTTTACCCTAAAAATATTCGCTATAACTGTAGCGATCGTTTTATGGGCGAGCATCAATTTCTTCGGCAGTCGTACTGTTGATTTAAACAATATCACACCAGATATTGTGAATATGCCTACGGGGCTGGGATTAAGCGATAATTTGCCGAAGGTTTCGATTCAAGTCAGGGCACCTCGTACTGCAAACATTTCCAGCGAAAAAGATGGCAATCAACCAGTTCGCGCTTTCATAGATTTGAGCGGCAGCAGTGTCGGAGAACGCACAGCCACGGTTAAGGTGACAACAGATATTCCAAACGCGACGATTATTTCCGTTGTTCCTAACACTATTGATATTGCCCTCGACCCTTTGATCGAAAAAGAAGTGCCTGTGAGAGTTGTTCCGGAAGGAGTTCCGGCGGAAGGTTTTATAATTGGCGCAATCAAAACTGATCCGGAAAAAATAAAAATTCGCGCGGCACTGGGACTTTTTCAACGTATTTCATCCGGCGTTGATGCGAAAATAAGTATCAATGGCGCAAAGGAATCATTTGAAGGAGATGCTTATTTAAGCTTGCCGGAAGGAACACAATCAGCCACAGACAGAGTAAAAGTAAGTATCACAATAGAACAAGCGGAAACAACAAAAAATGTTGGCGTGCAAGTGAAAACAACAGGCAACCCGCAAGATGGTTATTTTGTGCGTGGCATTACAACCGACCCGGTCACAGTGGAAATAAGCGGCGTTCGAGACACCGTAGCATCAATCAGTGCGATAGATACAAGTATTTTAAATATTCAAGGACTGAATGCCGCAAAAGACGCCGATTTGCAACTCCAACTTCCCACCGGCATAACCTCTACTCAAAAAAATATAAAAACACATATTGATATTGCCCCGCTAGAAGGAACCAAAGAACTTAACGCTACAATATCGCTCAAAAATATTCTCGACGGGCTGCGCGTGGGCAGTATTTCTCCATCCACTATCCGTGTTTCCATCCGTGGAAACGGAGTTGAAAACATGAGCGACAGTGATATAAAAGTTGTTTTGGATGTGTCTAATAGAGGGGGAGGAGATTTCACTATTCAGCCACAACTTGCCGATGTTCAAGTTTCAGGACAGGCACGCGCCGTCTCTATTGAATCGCGAGATGTAAGTATTCGTTTAGAAAATCAATGACAAAGATTGGCGCGCATGTCTCGGCAGCGGGATCTATAGACTTGGCGCCGGACAATGCTAAAAATCTAGACTGCGAGGTATTCCAATTTTTTTCTCGCAGCCCAAGAGGCGGCGGAGCAAAACCAATTTCAGAAGAAATTGCAAAAAGCTTTCGAAAAAAATCAGATGACTATGGCATGGAAAGCTATATCCACGCACCCTATTACATAAATTTTGCCTCGCAAAACAACAGAATATCTTTTGGATCCGTTAGCGCTATTCAAGAAGAACTACGCCGAGGAACAGCATTGGGTGTGAAATATGTCATGACACATCTTGGATCCGAAAAAGACCTGGGTGAAGAAAAAGCAATAAAACAGGTGATTGAAAGAGTACAAGCTATTTTTGAGAAAGAAGAAAAATGGACAACAAAACTGCTCTTGGAAAATTCGGCAGGCGCAACCGGAGTAGTAGGAGATAAGTTTGAAGAATTGGGAAATATTATAAACGCTTTAGATACAGAAGTTGGTGTTTGTCTTGATACGTGTCATCTCTTCGCTTCCGGCTATGACATTCGCGACGAAAAGGGAATTACCGACTCTCTTAGAGAATTCAAAAAATATCTGCCATTGGAAAAAATTAAACTTGTGCATGCCAATGATTCTAAATTTGGTTTAAATGAACACAAAGATCGCCACGCCGATATTGATGATGGGGATTTGGGTTTAGAAACATTCAAAAACCTGCTTGCAAATAAAACATTCCAAAAAATAAATTTTATTTTAGAAACGCCTGGCGGAGAGGAACGACAGAAAAAGGATATTGCCATTTTAAAGAAATTACGCGACAAAAATAACTAAAAATATTTTTTATGAATTTAGAAGAAAAGAAAAAATTACTAGAAGAGATGAGCGCGAAAATTCAGGCGTGCACTTTGTGTCCGCTTTACGAACAAGCAACGCGTGGCGTTCCCGGCGAAGGAAATCCAAACGCTGATATTTTTTTCATCGGCGAAGGACCCGGAAAAAAAGAAGATGAGTTGGGGAGGCCCTTTGTGGGCGCGGCTGGGAAATTGCTTGAGCAGCTTCTTCAACATATTGGCTTAACCCGTAATGATGTTTTTATTGCAAATGTTGTAAAACACCGTCCACCAGGAAACCGAGATCCTTTACCAGAAGAAGCCGCTGCTTGCTGGCCATATCTCAAAAAACAAGTAGAAATTATCCAACCAAAAATATTAGTTTTATTAGGACGACACTCTTTGGCTAGATTTTTGCCCGGCCAAGTCATCAGCCAAGTACACGGCAAACCACTCAGAAAAGAAGAGACCATTTATTATCCGATGTATCATCCGGCCGCAGCGTTATACAATGGCGGCCTGCGCGACACCATGTTCCAAGACATAGCTAGAGTTCCCGTAATCTTAAAGAAAATCAGCAAGTAGTGGATTGACTTAGTACCTGAAATCCTTAGTATGTAAGCATAGTTTCGGCTCAGGTGGCGGAATTGGTATACGCGCAACCTTGAGGAGGTTGTGGACGCAAGTCCGTGCAGGTTCAAGTCCTGTCCTGAGCACTCATTTAGACAGCTCCGCGAAGCGGAGCAAATAATAAGTACACAAAAAAGACTTCGGAATATTGCGAAGTCTTTTTTGCACTTCTTCTAAATGAACCCTGCGAGAGCCCTGCAACAGCATGGCTTCTCGCATGGGCCTTTTAAAAGCTAGAAGCGGAGATTAAAATTTACTCGTGCCAAGTCCTGATACTATGAAACATCTTGAAAATAATACCAAAAAGAAGTAATCTCGATAAGCAAAGTATTGCGACGAGGGCAGTTAGCTCAGCGGTAGAGCAATTCACTTACACTGAAAAGGTCAGGGGTTCGATTCCCTTACTGCCCACTCAAGATTAGTTCTGCGAAGCAGAACAAAAATAATGTACACAATAAAGATTCCACGACGTATGGAATCTTTATTGCACAAGAATCGAAGAACTCCGAGACTCGCACCAACAGGTGCGATGTTTCGGAGCATTCCACAAGCCCAACTCAGCTTTATTTTATTTGCACAAGAGTTGAGAACTCCGAGATTACATACCAAGCGGTGTGGAATCTCGGAGCCCTTCACTAGCCCAACTGAACCAGGTGTTGTTGTGTGGAAATCAAAGAACTCCACAACTCCGAGTTCTAGACTTATTATTTAATACATGTAATCTAGGAAGCTCAGGGGTTTTTGAGTGTTCTTTTGGCAACCAGACCAGCCAGAAAGGTACTATCATGTTGCAGACAACCGTTGGGATCATTGGTATCCAGGGGAAGTACGGCCAGTGGCTCAAGACCAAGATGGAGAAACTTGGACACGACGTTATTGGTTCCGATCTTCTAACCGACCTTTCCAACCGCCAAGTTGTTGAACAGGCGCAGGTAGTCGTCTTTTCTGTTCCACCGCGTGTCACTTGCGATGTGATACGCGAAGTCGCACCCTTCTCAAACGAGAGCCAATTGTGGTTGGACATTACGTCGCTGAAAACGGGGCCAATGGAAGCAATGCTTACATCGTCTGCGAACATCATCGGGCTTCATCCCATGTGCGCGCCGACAGATGCCAACTGGAAAGGCCAGACAGTCGTCTTTTGCGAGCGCAATGAACGCTGTACCTCCAACTGGAAGCAATGGACCACAAATCTTTTGCTTGAACTGGAAGCACAGATCAAGTTCGCTTCACCAGAAGATCATGACGTCGCGGTCGCTTTTGTCCAAGTACTGCCGCATTTCAACACGCTTGTAACCGCGGCAGTGCTTAGGAAATTGAATGCGGAAGTGGCTGATACTTTGCAGTACACGAGTCCGTTCTATCGCATCGTTTTCAGTCTCATGGGTCGCATTCTCGCCCAGAATCCTGACCTCTATTTCGACATCCAAACACTGAATCCGTACACTCTTCAGGTTCTGAACGTTTTGGAAGATGAGGCCCGAGACCTTCGTGAAATCATCAGAACAGGTGATCGCGAAAAGTTTATGGCAAAATTCCAGAGCAGCAAGAGGCATTTCGGAGAGAAAGCGATCAAAAGTGGCTTCGACCTATTCGAAGTACTAAACCAAACGCTGGTAGACTGGACACCAGAATACACACTTGTTCTGAATTCTATCCAGGACCGGATTGGAGTGCTGGCTCGATGTTTGGTCATACTGGCCAAGTACGGGATAAACCTCACGGCACTCCGAACGGAAAAGCGCAAAAAACCGGGGCATTGTAGGTTTGTGATTGGAATAGACAAGAAAACGGATAACCCCTTTGTCAGGGAAGCCGTCGACAGGATCACTGAAGAGATCCCCACTGTTTCGATCTGAACCTCAAGGATTCTCGCACGAATCCTTTTTTTATTTTTCGCAATCAAGAACAGTTTCGCTTTGCAAAACAAACTAAATGTGCAAAAATTTATGGTTATTTTAAAGTAGCTCAGTTGGGCATTTGAGGGGCTCCGAGATTCTGCACCTCTTGGCGCATCCTCTCGGAGTTCTCGATTTTTGTAACTAAAAGACTTCGCGTTTCGCGAAGTCTTTTAGTTCTACATCATATTTGTTCTGCAAAGCAGAACTAGTCTCGGGTGCCGCGGGCTAGAATCGAACTAGCGACGCCAGCCTCTTCCTTTTTTGGACTATCTCATCATCCGCTTGATTGCGGAGCTGGGCGCTAATGCGGGATTATCGTTGGGTCTCACCCGCTAGTCTCTACACCTTCCAAGAAACATGTTTCCCTTCTTGGCTCGGCTCGGGATTGTCTCTATTTGAGAGCTGGCTCAAGTCTTAAAAAAGACAAAAGAGAGTTTCCCCGAATTCACCCAGTTATTCACGGTTCATTACTGTACCGGGCCCCGAAGTTCCAGGGCTGCGCTCTACCACTGAGCTACCGCGGCATTGACAATACAACTATTGTCGCTAACAGAGTATCCAATTTACTATAATTTGTAAAATATGTACTACTGCGCTACACTACATATAATGTATAAACAAGAAGAAATTGAAAAAGCTAAAGAATTAAGAAAGAGAGGAAGAAGCTATAATGAAATCGTTTCAATTCTAGATATTCCAAAAAGCACATTATACAGCTGGCTTGAAAACGTCGAACTGTCTCACGAAGCAACAAATAGAATCAATTCGCGAGTACGCAAAGGGTCACTAAAAGGTTTACTAAAGAAAAATAAACTCCAAACAAGAATTGCCATGGAGCGCTCGCAGAATATTCAACATGAATCTAAATTGAAAATCGGAAAAATATCAAAGCGTGAATTGGCGCTAATAGGTGCTGCGTTGTATTGGGGCGAAGGATACAAGAAACAAATCGTTTTAAGAGGGAAAAGTCGTACATATCATCCCGTATCTTTATCAAATTCTGATCCAATTCTTATTAAGTTTTTTCTATTATTTCTACGCACTTGTTTTGATATGGATGATTCAAAAATTAAAATATCCATTCACCTTTACGACGGTATGGATGAAAACCAGATTATTCAGCACTGGCAACAAATTACAAATCTGCCAAAAGAAAGTTTTCAGAAGGTTTATAGAGGAGTAAGTATGTCAAGTAAAAGGACTAAAAAATTCAACCATTTGCCATATGGCACGGCTCAAATTAGAGTTTCTTCAACCGAGCTTTTTTATAAAATAATGGGATTAATCGAGGGCATCCAGACATCTTGAAAAATATCCAATAATTCTTTATATTACCAACCACGCGGGTATCGTATAACGGTATTATGCTACCTTGCCAAGGTAGAGACACGAGTCCGACTCTCGTTACCCGCTCTCATTTATTCGGCTTCGCGAAGCGAAGCTAACCATAAGTACACAAATAAGACTCCGCAAACCGTGGAGTCTTATTTGCACTGCTAATAAATGAACTCTGGGACTCGCGCCAACGGGCGCGATGTCTCAGAGCCCCTCAACTGCCCAACTGAGCTTTTTTACTCACGGTAATATTGAATACAAAAGGTAGACATAACCTAAATTACATAGTTACATATATTTTATGAGACACCACCAAGTCGCCCAATTAACAGAACGAGCTTATTCTTCATCAAAGGAAGATTTCGCACGGTGGAGTTGGGAGAACCATGTTCAGTTTGTTGCCAGAAAGACCGAAGAATTATCTAAAAAATTCAATGCAAACGAAGATCTTGCAGTGGCAAGTGCGTGGCTTCATGATTTTGGAGATGCCTTTGTCGATAGGCATTCTCAGGAACATGAAGAAGCCTCAACAAAAGAAGCTGTCAGAGTACTAAATGAATCAGGATATTCCAACGAAGAAATACAAGAAATTTTGGAAATAATTATCGAGCCACACTCCTGTATGGATGGCAATCTTCCGCAAACTAAAGAAGGAAAAATTCTAGCCACTGCTGACGCATTGGCTCATTTAGCCACAGATTTTTATGTCCAATTTACATGGAAGCACATCCCTGAAGAAAAATCGTATGAAGAATTTATCGATTGGGTAAATGAAAAATTGGAAAGGGATTTTAATAAAAAGATATTTTTTGAAGAAATAAAAGACCAAATTAAAAATAGATATGAGATGTTAAAAGAATTATTCAGAAAGATTGAATAAACACATGAACACCCGCTATATCGTCTGCGGAATAGTCCAAAAAGGAGAAGAGATTGCACTTGGCAAGAAGTCAAAAGGAAGACCTCCTTATCCTGATGTTTGGCACACACCCGGCGGAGGAGCTGATGACATAGAACTTGCCCAAAAACTCTACGACGCAGGAGATTTTAATAATGTTTATTTTCAGAATGAATTACGAAGAGAGATGCAAGAAGAATTAGGAGTTGAAATATTAAATATCCAAAACATCGTCCCCAAATACAGAAACGAACCCAGACAGGATGAATCTTTAAACAAACATGGGGAAATGACGCACTATTACTTTTTAGAATATCTTTGTGATTATGCCGGCGGGGAATTAAAACCAGCTGATGACTTGGCTGAAGCAAAGTGGGTTAAAAAGAGCGAACTCAAAAATTATTCCCTTACTCCGCCGAGCATAGCGATGTACAAAGAATTGAGTTGGCTATTGTAAGACCCGTGTCCCATATCACCAACTATCTTGTGTATTAATGTAGTACAATGAACTCATGGATACTCTAATTGAATCACAAGTTTTCTTCTTTATTTCTTCTATCGGATTTATCATCCTGGGAATTTTAGCTGTCATAGTTTTGATTTTCGTCATACAAGCGCTCCGTTCATTTTCGAGAATTTTAAAGAAGGCAGAAAAAGATATTGATTCCATCGGCGATACGACTAAAGAAATGCTTGCAGATATCCAAGATAGCAGTGTTTTTAGATTTATGTTTAGAAGCAAAAGAAAACATAAATAAACAACCACAAATAGGTACGTGACATACTTACAAACATAAGTAAAAAGTTCTTAGTTTTAATCACACAAATTATATGACAAAAAAGAAAAGTGAAATGTCGCTGGGCAAAGCCGCGGTAATTGGCGCGGGAGTAGCGGCCGTAGGCGCAGGAGCATATTATTTGCTCGGTCCTAAAGGAAAAGAGCATCAGAAAAAACTAAAGTCCTTGACGATAGAAATGAAAAAACAAATTGATAAAGAACTAAAAAAAGCAAAGGAAGTGACCGGACCTCTTTATCAGAATGCAGTCGATACCATGGCCGCAACTTATAGCAAGCAATACAAAGAGCATGCGGACGAAATCAACGCCTTTGCAAAGAAGCTAAAAGGTGAGTGGAAAAATATACAAAATAAAGTTCGCCCTGCCGTGAAGGTAGTAAAGAAAGCAAAAAGAACTGTTAAGAAAGTTATCTAACTTTTACCAAAAAACAGCTCCGAAAGGAGCTGTTTTTTATATTCTTAGAAGTAACTCAGCGGATTTGTAACTTTTCCGTTTTTACGAATTTCGAAGTGCAAATGTGGGCCAGTAGAGCGTCCCGTGGAGCCCATCTTTCCAATAGTCTCTCCCTGCGTCACCGCTTCTCCCACTTTCACAAAATCTTGTGACAAATGAGCATAGTATGTGCGTGTTGAGTCACCGTGATCAATAATTATTAAATGCCCATATCCACCCAGCCATCCACTAAACGCCACTTTACCGCTCTTGGCTGCAAAAATAGGAGGCAAAGCACGGTTGGGAATATCTATACCTGTATGGTGCCAACTGAAATATTGTGAAAGACGTTTTGTGGTAGTGGGCCAAATAAAGCCCCCTAAGTTTTTCTGCGTTGACGGTTTTTCGACAACAGGAGGATTTTCATCCGTATCCGTATCGTCTTTTTCATCCGGTGCCTGAGCCACAATTATTGGACTGCTGGAATGAGCAGAAATATAGCCATCCGGCACGATCAATTTTTGGCCAATCTTCAGACTTGAAGAGTCAGCGATGCGATTTTGTTTGGCAATATCATCAACCTTAACATCATACTTTTTAGCAATTGTAGAGAGATCATCACCTTTCTTTACTTCATGCAAAATACCTGTGACTGGCAAAATAACCAAAATATCACCTGTCTTTATCGTATCTCCATCACTGATTCCGTTCGCCCACATAATCGTATTTGTGCTCACACCAAAACGCGCCGCAATAGTAGACGGGGTATCACCCTCACGCACAGAGTAAGCAAATGTGCTTCTTTGTTGCTTTTGTTCTTCGGGAGTAGATGATGTAATGGGCTCTTCGGTGGAAATAAGCGCATTTCCATCTAAAGAGTTAGATAATTGAAACTCCAAATCATTCTCCGTGATTCCGCCAGAAGATGGAACCTGTGCCAAAGCATAGTTTCTGCCTGTTACAGAAGAAAGCGCAGCTTCACGCAGCGCTTTCGTATTCAAGGGACCTTCTTCTATCTCCGCGTCACTAAACAAGCGGAAAAGCATACTTCCTCGGTCAGCCGCCTCTGTGGCATAACTTGTAACAACAACACCGCCAACAATCAAAAGCACAACCATATGCACCACATATTCCTTAAGCACAGAAAAACGACCGCGTGGAATAATACGCAATATCCGTGGCGAAACCCTAATAACAGGGAAGCGCCTCAATAAAAGTCCAATATCCAAAGTGTCACGATGAAAACGAGCTTTAATCGCTTCACCAAAAACACTCTTATTTTTCATCACTTCGCCACTTTTGGCATCCTGGGGCAAAGAAGCGTCTTCCTTGTGCTTTTTTGCTCTACCCCAACGGAAAAAAGAAGTAATATCTAACCTTTCCTTGCTTGGATTCCCGAAGGCACCTGAACTACCTAAAAACGAATTTCTAAGTATTCACCCCCCTTCGTTATTAACGCCCCCCTTTGGCGCAACTCCGGTAATCACTAATGGATCTTTTTTCGCTTGCGTTAGCCATTTATTTAAAAGACTGACGCGCTGCGACAATCCCCATACTACATGCCTCGAAAATGCCGTCAAGAGCTTGTGACAAAAACCATGTTACAATCATTTTTATGAATTCGGTAAAAAAAACAGACGATAATCTTTTATCTTCGCTAAACAAAAATCAACGGGAGGCCGTGGTTACAACAAACGGCCCAGTTTTAATCATTGCCGGCGCGGGATCGGGAAAAACTAAGACACTCACACATCGCATTGCTTATCTAATTAAAGAAAAAAACGTTTCTGCTGAAAATATTCTTTCTTTAACATTTACCAACAAGGCGGCAAAAGAGATGAAAGAACGAGTCGCAAAACTTATTGGAAAAAAAGAGCAAATTCCGACTATGGGAACTTTTCACAGTTTTTGCGCGCGCTTCCTGCGTAAAGAAGGGCATCTTATTGGTCTTTCTCCAAATTTTACGATCTACGATACGGATGAATCCCGTTCAGTCATGAAATCGGCCATTGTTGATAACAATCTTTCTCCAAAAGACATAAACGCAGCCGCCATACTAAGCAAAATTAGTTCACACAAAGACGATATGCGTACTTTTAACGACGCGGAAGAAATAGCCGGCGATGTCTGGGAACGCCGGGTGGCCAAGCTTTGGCGTTCTTATGAAGACCGCCTGCAAGAACTTTCCGCCGTTGATTTTGACGGCTTGTTGCACAAAACTGTCCAACTTCTCCAAAAATTCGATGACGTAAGAATTCGATACGAAAAACAGTTTCCTTATATTTCCGTGGACGAATACCAAGATACAAGTAATTGCCAATTCCGCATGTTAAAACTCTTAACAGGCACAACAAACAATGTTTGCGCCGTTGGCGACGACGCACAATCAATCTACGGTTGGCGAGGAGCAAAAATCGAAAATATCCGTTCTTTCCCCGATCATTTCCAGGGTTGTAAGGTTATTACACTGGATCAAAATTATCGCTCAACCAAAGCCATTCTCCTTTCCGCAAACCAAGTAATCGGAAAAAGCAAAGAGGGCTTTAAAAAAGATTTATGGACACAGAACGATCAAGGAACACCGCCGTTTTTGATTCGCGCGCATGACGAAAAAGACGAAGGAAAAAGAATTCTGCGTCAATTTCAACAATTGTTTGCTGCGGGAAAATATCGCCCTTCCGACGCGGCCATCCTTTACCGCACAAATGCCCAATCACGCGCTTTGGAAGAAGCATGTCTTTTTACCGGCACTCCCTACGAAATTATCGGCGGTTTGACTTTTTATGAACGTAAAGAAGTAAAAGATATTATCGCTTATTTGCGCTTCATTCAAAATCCAAACGATGAACTTGCTTTTCGTCGCATGGCAAATGTTCCCACCCGAGGAGTAGGCGATAGATCAGTAGAAATTTTACTGCAATCTGCGCGCAAAAATCACACCAATCCCTTAGACGCGGCAAATCGCGCCGGTATCCCTGAGGCGCGCCGTGGCGGTCTTGATAAACTGGCAATCCTTATCGACGAACTTCGCGCCAAGTTGGATACCACGCGACCTATAACAATATTTGAGGATTTGTTGAAGCAACTTGAATTTCGCACATGGCTAAGAGAAGAAAGTGAAAAAACACACGGCCGTTCGGATTTGGGAGATAGTCGTTTTGAAAACGTTATGGAACTGGCAACTGTCGCCAATCGTCACGATAATTTAGCGGAGTTCATTGAGGAATTGGCGCTAATCTCGGACGTGGAAAAATCTTCCAACAAAGACGAAAACAGACAACGTATTAAGTTAATGACTATTCACGCCGCCAAGGGTTTGGAATTTCCAATCGTCGCGGTTGCCGGAATGGAAGAGGGATTAATTCCACATCAAAATTCTCTTGACCAAGATTCGCAGTTGGAAGAAGAACGACGGCTCTGTTATGTAGCAATTACTCGCGCACGCGAGCAACTTTTTCTCTCTTTCGCTCGCACTCGTACAATCTATGGGAAAATGGTGGAAACCACGCCATCGCGATTTTTAGACGACATCGAAAATTATCGTGGCGACACTAGCGACCCAAAACTTGCTGACGGTATTGTGGGATCTTTTCTCGATGAAGCCAAAGAATATGCCGAGGAAGAATTAACATATCGAACTGGCGAAAAAGTGAACCATGAATCTTTCGGCGAGGGAACTATTGAAAAAATCCAAGGCACAATTTTGTCGGTTCGTTTTAAGGCCGGTCTGAAAATGCTTGATGGCACCGTGGCACCGCTGGAAAAAGTTGAGCAATCTTTTGTGGAATACTAATTTTCTCCCACTTTCGCTATAGTACTCAGTACTGATGTCATCTCGTAAAAATCAATTTCTCCCACTGATGCTTGCCGGCATCTTCTTTGCTGCTTCCGTCATACATGCTCAAGAACCCGCCACAACAAACAACCTTCAGCCAATCGTAGTTAATGAGGACGAAATCTGGTTAACCATTCCCAGAAGGGGCAACACTGTTGGGGAAGCATTGAATAATTCTTCCATAAAATGGAATGAACATGATTGGCTTACCCCTTCCGCCGACACACCGATTAAATACGTAAACAATGTTTTCCTTTCAAGAGCAAGGACAGTACATATTGTTGTTGGCAGTGAAAAGCCGCGTGATTTCACGGGCTATCGCGTTACTGTTTCAGAAGCATTGAATAAAACAAAAGTGGCGTTGAGCGAGATAGATAAAATCACACCGCAACGCGACACATTTATTCGAGATGGAGACACCATTAAAATAACGCGCATAACCGAAGAGGAAAAAATCGAAGAAGAACGCCTTGATCCGCCCGTGAAATGGAAAGATGATCCAAAAGCTTTGCTTGGCGAAGAACGCGTCATTGAAGAAGGCCAACCAAAAATTACCACCATCACCGTACGCATTCACAGTGAAAACGGCCAAGAAACTTCACGCAAAATTATAAAAAAAGAAGTTAAACAAGAGGCCGTTGCAAAAGTTATATCGCGCGGAACAAAAGTGGTTGTTTTGGGTGTGGAAACCGGCCGAGCATCGTGGTACGACACGCACCCAAAAACCACTGCTCACAAAACCCTGCCTTTTGGCACAAAACTACGCGTTACCAATTTGGAAACAGGAGGCACGACAATTGTTAGCGTGGCCGATCGCGGGCCATACATCGCCGGCCGAATCGTGGATTTAAGCACAGATGCTTTCAAAGCCCTTGCTCCACTATGGCAAGGCACAATTCCGGTAAAAGTAGAGCAATTACTGTAGCATGGGACAACACCCATTCTAAATACTATAAAACACAAAAAGCAGTACCATTCCCGCGAAGGCGGGAATCTTGTCCGATACAGATAGTCAGTCTTTTTGCCAAGACCCCCGCCTTCGCGGGGGTGGGCTAAAGAAAAGAGGCCTTAGTGTTTACTTTTCGCCATTTATCTATAATATAGCTAGACGTACATGGATGAACTATTAAATCCCACACTATTAAATAATTACCTTCGCAAAAATAACTTGCCCTTATTGGATCGTTTTGGGCAAAATTTTTTGATTGACGAAAGTGTTTTGGAGAAAATCGTTACGGCAACACAAACAGAACCAAATGTCCCGGTTATAGAAGTTGGGGCGGGACTCGGCATCTTAACAAGAACGTTAGCCCAAAAAAGAAAAAGTGATTATTTTGCCGTTGAGCTGGATAAAAGAATGATTCAACTTCTAAGAGAACGAGTGGCAGATCTGCCTTTTATAAAAATTATTCACTCCGACATTTTGAAAAAATCTCCCAAAGATTTTCAATTATCATCTCCTTATGATGTTGTTGGCAACATTCCATACAACATTACATCCAAGCTGCTAAGACATATTTTATCTTGGCAACCGCAGCCGCGTTCAATAACCTTCATGATGGATAACGAAGTGGCCAAAAGAATTACCGCCACTCCGCCCGACATGAGTGTTTTGGCTTTGTCAGTGCAAGTTTTTTCCGATCCAAAAATAATCGGCCCGATAGTTCCGCCAACCGCTTTTATGCCTCAACCAAAAGTACAATCTGCGGTTGTCCGCATGGAAATGCGCGATGAACCGCTTATACCAAAAGAATTGCAACGTGAATTTTTCAGCTTGGCAAAAGGCGGTTTTTCACAGCGTCGCAAGACTCTACAGAACTCTTTACGCGCGCTTTGGCATTGCACAAGTGAAGAGTCCGCAAAAATATTAAAAAAAGCCAACATCGATCCGGTTCGACGCGCGCAGACACTCACCGTCGCGGAGTGGCTGCACCTATTAAGAACCAAAAAAGATTAGTCAGAAGAAAAATAATGATGCAGTGATTGACAAACGAGTAAAATAGTAGTACAATTAACTCAGATTAAAACAAAAATTTATATCCATGGAAGTCGCCATCAATATCCCTGTTCACATTAATCGTTTACAGGGGATTCCCCTCGAAGACCTGTGCCTTTTAGTTAACCCTAAATCTCACAGTCGCTTTTCCAAATACTGCAAAAAGACTCAAATTAGCTATCTGCGCCTAGCATTACTGCTTTTTTTTACATTCTTTTTTATTAACAGCGCCGTGGCGCTTACTTGGTTTAAAATGCCCCAAGCGTCCCTGCCCACAAAAATATCAAAGAAACTTCCTGTCGCCGCCACACAAAATATTTCTTTTTATCATCCAAAGAAAGAAGTTATCCCCGTCAAACACGATAATGATGCTATTGAGATTCCCGCTCTCAGTTTGAAAGTCCCTTTATCAAGCGCACCCGCTCAAGATGCAGCTGCTATCGACGAAGCTTTAAAAAAAGGTGTTGTTTTTTATAAAGATAACTCTTATCAAAATTTGCCCAGCAATACCGTAATAGCCGGACATAGCACTGGCGAACCATGGAAAGGTGAGTACCGTTTTGCTTTCAAAGACATCAAAAAACTCACCACAGGAGATACAATTACCTTAAACTACGGAGACAAGCGCCTCACTTACTCAGTAGTCGGACAAGAGATTATCGATCCCAAAAAAGACAAAACAATTTCTAATGATACGGGGAAGTCATACATCACATTAGTTACCTGTTGGCCACTCTGGACAACAGAAAAACGGTTATTAGTTAAAGCACAATTGGTAAACATTGAAGAACATGTCTTGCTCGCCGGAAAACAAAAATTGACACCTCTTAACTAAAATTGCATAATTTATGCGTACATAAAAAACATGTTAAACAAAAAACTTTTTCTAAAAATTATCCTGCCATCCGCGTTAGCGGTTGTTTTGCTTTTTGTGGGTGTTTATTTTTACGGGGATTATCTTTTCAATTGCTCAATTTGTCAGCAACACGCTCCTACAACTCCAGCAATAGGAACTACCGAGTGTTCTGACGGAATAGACAATGATGGCGATGGCAAAATCGATGCTCTCACTTTATCCACTGTATCAAACACAAAAATTGTCGCGATAAAAGATCCGCTCGGCCTACGTGACCACGTTAATACTTTCGCCGGTGTATTGGGATATACTCCCGTAGTAGCAGATAGTGCTATGTTTTTCAATTTAGCTACAGCAAAAGCGATTTGCGAATTAGAGGGCTACAACGGAGTCCCTCTTTTTACTTGTGAAAGCCCTTATGACGGAGGGCGATGTGGCTGGGACAGCCCCCACGATAATAAAATGACAAAATGGAATCCGTTAACTAGTCGGTTTGAATCCTTTCCAGCCAGTGATAACAATACGTGGATCAGTTCACTAACTTGCACCGGAGTAATGACTGACTGTAACGATGATGTAGACAATGATGGGGATGGCCAAATAGATTATCCCAATGATACTGGTTGCACTAGCGCGTTAGACACCAGTGAACTTGTAAATGATTCTGACTGCACAGGACGGGATGACAACAGCGAGGCGGGAGCAGCGACACCTACACCAACAGCGACACCAACTGCAACTCCGACAGCTACACCGACCGCAACGCCTACTGCTACACCAACAGCGACACCAACTGCAACTCCGACAGCTACACCGACCGCAACGCCTACTGCTACACCAACAGCCGAGCCAACCACTGTCCCAACAGCAACTCCGACTCCAAAACAGTGCGCGGATGGAAGGGATAATGACGGCGACGGAAAAACTGACTATCCAGCTGATTCTGGTTGCACAAGTGCATCAGACAACAATGAAACTGACCCAGCCAAAGCACAGTGTGTGGACGGAAAAGATAACGATGGCGATGGCAAGACTGACTATCCAACCGATCCTGGTTGCACAAGCGCGTCAGACACTAATGAAACTGATCCAATTCCTGCAGCAACAAAGACTGGTCCGGAAACAGGAGCATTACCAATAATTGTCATCTCAGCCAGTTCGGCAATGACTTTATTGGGACTAGCGTTTGCGAAGTTTCGCCGAAGAAAATAACGCAAATAAAACATCCATGAACACCCCGCACCAAAGTGCGGGGTTTGTCGTCTTTATAAGCAAAGCAAATTTGTAATCGTCGTCGCGTCTTTGCGAGGCACATAAGTGCCGACGCTTCGCTCAGGGTTAAATGATAAAGCAATCTCTAATTCAAGAAATTGGTAATTGTAAACGCATGTGGTTAAATAGTAGCTGTTTTGTAAATAGGAATTGCTTTATCGTTTAACCCCAGGTGGCATCCGCGGGGTCGGCACACCCATGAGCGGGATCGCAAAAAACATCTTCTTTATTTAGCATCGACGATGTTTTTTTACCAAAAAAAATTGACACCTCTTAACTAAAATTGCATAATTTATGCGTACATAAAAAACATGTTAAACAAAAAACTTTTTCTAAAAATTGTCCTTCCATCCGCGTTAGCGGTTGTTTTACTTTTTGTGGGTGTTTATTTTTACAGCCGTTTTCTTTCGGTTTCCACTTTAACAGATACAAACTGTGGAGTATTAAGTCTTAATAGTTTCCAAAATGCATGGTGGGATAACAAAATCACTATCACTGTAACGCCCAACCTGACGAATAACACCACAACAGCAGTAATTGTTAACAATTCTTGCGGTACCGCTCCTGTGAGTTTTTCAGACTATAGAATAATGGAGATTGATTACAATCATCTTTCGACACAAATATTCTTCGCCGGCGAATCATTGACTAATGTTTTACCAGGTGAAACCAAATCATTTACAATCGCGCTTCCTACTTGCGCTTCTCAAGTTGATTTCTGGTATGGACAATACCCAATCCAGTTAGAAGATAGTAACCCTTACGGCCACGGCGAGTACGTTCCACATTTTATTACGGGCATACAGCCACTCAGAGGAGATACGTGCACAGCCGCTACTCCCACCCCAACGCCTACTGCAACACCAACAGCTACGCCTACTGCAACACCAACAGCTACGCCTACTGCAACACCAACAGCTACGCCTACTGCAACACCAACAGCTACGCCTACTGCAACTCCTACTGCAACTCCTACTGCTACACCGACAGCTACGCCTACTGCAACTCCTACTGCAACTCCTACTGCTACACCGACAGCAACACCAACAGCAACACCAACTACTGAGCCGACTGCGACTCCATCATCATCGTCTAAAGTTACCTGTTCACCAGCAAACAGAACAATAGTCGCCGGTGCAAAAGCAGATTTTATTTCAAACAAATCAGATGCTACTTGGTCTATTCCAAAAGGATCTCCGAGTACTGGCACTGGATTAAGATTTTCAACAAAGTGCAAAACCGTGGGCAATTATGTCGCGACTGTATCTGCTGATGGGGAAACGGCAACCTGCAAAGTTAAAGTTATTCCATCACCTACGCCCACACCAACAATTACACCCGTGATCGCAGCTATTCCCACAACAACAAAAACCGGCCCTCAAGCTGGAATGTTGCCTGGCATTATTGTTTCAGCTAGCGCCGGCATGACTTTGGTTGGCATGGCATTTGCCAGATTCCGCCGAAGAAAGTAGAACAAAAAAACATCAATCAAAACGCCATCTTCAAAAAAGATAGTGTTTTGATCCAAAAAATTCATTCTTTTTTTCTGGCCGCCGCTTAAACTTTGTGCTAATATCCATTTAGGATAATTTTTTACACAATCACGATGACTCTCAATCGCAACACCGGTTTAGCTTTGGGATTTGGTATTGGCATGGTCATTTCTGTTGTATTTTTTAGCGCCAATTGGTTAATAAAAAATGATGGCCATATTTTAAAAACTCAAGCGTTACAAGATACAACTTCCAGCTCACCTACAGCTCTTCCTACCACAAAACCAATACAGCGAGTTGTTGCCACTCCAACTGCACCCGCAGCCGATTCCAACGATACGATTACAAATCGCATGTCTCCATCAAAAGATGAAGTTATAAGTGACATTCAAAAGAACATTCAAAAATTATACGGGTCAGAAAAAATCGAATAAAAAAATCTAAACAAAAGAAACACAAATCCACATGAACAAGCGCAACATCATAATTATCTCATCAATTCTAGGTCTGCTTTTATTGGGCTTGGTCGGATATTTCATGTTTGGCAAAGGTTCTGAATCGACAAACACAGATAATAACACTTCACCTACTCCAGATTCTTCATCAATGCCATCGGCCAGCGATAGCCCGATTTTTGCGGCAACACCAACCGGAACTAGTTTGTGTCCTTCTTCTTGGACTGGCACGGATTCAGACGACGATGGTTTACCGGACAGCGTAGAAACTATCTTCAAAACCGATCCAGCTAATCCGGACACAGATAGTGACGGCTATAAAGACGGGGAAGAAGTAAAAAACGGTTATGATCCGATGAGTCCGGGAACCGCGCGCCTGGACAGTGACAATGACGGACTGCTTAATAATGAAGAATGTACATGGAAAACTGATCCAACTAACCCCGACACAGATGACGACGGCTATAAAGACGGAGAAGAAGTAAAAAACGGTTATGATCCGCTTCGTTCAGGAAGTACCAAAATTGGCGATCCTACACCAACACCCACCAGTGGCTTAACTTTTGGTCAGCCCACAGCCACGCCTGCGCATGGAACATTACCAATCACCACCCCAACCCCAAAAACAACAACAACCAGCAGCAATCCTATGGTAATGGCAAAACGCAGTGAACTGAGGATTTCGCCAGATAATAGCTCGGCAGCGGTAAAAACCTATCTGGCGGCTGTAGACAAAGCCAGTCCTCTCGATCTGATTTCCAATTCTCAGCTTTCAGACGCCCTAACTTCCGCATTCAAGGGTGACGCGTCAAAACTCAGGCCAATTATTACCGGCCTGGAAGATCACGAAAAACAAATCATCGCAATTTCCACACCGGAAATCGCGGTTACTCACCAAACATTATTGGTTTCGATGGTTCGATATGTAAATCAACAACTGAATATTATCGCCAATACCGCGGGCAAAGATACCACGCAACAATATACTGCCGCTTTAGACCTGCAAAAAAACTTGTCCGCGAACATGCCGTTGCTTACATCCGAAAGACAAAAACTGGACACCCTAGCAAAACAGTAATCCGTGCTATAATAGCGACAATAAACATGCAAAAAAAGATTCTTTATATTGTTTTAGGGGTGGCGCTGATAATTCTCGCCGGCGTTGGCATGTTCCAACTTTTCAAATCAAAAGATAATACTAGTACTTCCACAAAAACATCCGCTTCTCCCGGCGCATCGGAACAACCCTTGTTCGGAGAAACAAACAGCAACGAAACAGATTCGCTTTTTAGCGGCACCCCCGACCCGGGCGCAAGCAACGACGGAAGCACCTTAACAGTTAATTCAAAAGGTATTTGTTCTGATCAGTGGACCGGACAAACAGATTCAGACAGCGACGGCTTGCCGGATAGTGTTGAAACAATTTATAAAACCGATCCGACTAATCCGGATACCGATAGCGACGGCTATAATGACGGTGATGAAATCAAAAAAGGTTACGATCTCTTAAAATCCGGCAGCGCGCGCCTGGACAGTGACTATGACGGCTTAACAGATGACGAAGAATGCCGCTGGAAAACCGACGCATTTAATCCCGACACCGATGGCGATACTTTTAAAGACGGAGACGAAGTTAAGGGCGGCTACGACCCAACAATAAAAGGGGATGGAAAGGGAAGCGACGCGCTACCGGAAAAAAAGGCGCAACTATCGGAGGCGAGATTACGTCCTGATCCAAACTCTTCCAACTACACCGAGGGCTTAGCGGGAGTAATCCTGGGCGACACGCCGCTCGCTCAAGCAAGTCAAACAAAAGTCACTCCAGAACAGGTGCAGAGCACCCTCGCCACGGCGAAACTTGATCTCACTCTGCCGGAAACAAAAATATCCGAACTAAATATCCAAGCAACAAACACTCCTGCCGATGTCAGTGCTTATTTGGCAAAAATAGACGTGCTTAAACCCGCGACAGTTTTAAACGCGGATAGTTTCAGTGATTCTCTCGTAGGAGCTTTCAGCGGAAACATGACAGGAGTTATTGCTGTTCGTTCCAATTTATCAAATTATGAAAAAACACTTCTGGCTGTTCCCGTACCACCAAGCGCCGTCCAACACATGACATTGCTGGTGTCTATAACACGTTTCTTAAACGAAAGGTTATACACCATACAACAATACGCACAAAGCGACCCCACAAGAGCGTACATTGCGACACGTGAAATACAAGAAGGTCTCCCACCAAACATGACATCTTTGAATTTACTAGAACAAAGCTTGAAGGCACTAATCCAATAACAAACCATAGAGAACTAGACACTATTTGGAATTTAAAAAAAAGAGTATACTAAAAGAGAAATTAAAAAATTATTAACATCAAACATATGCCAACAGCAAAACTCACGAAGTTTAATCAAGAAATACGCGCTAGCTGGGGAATATTCCGCAGAACATGGCGTACAAGTTTTAAAATTGTGTTTTTGCCATTGTTGCCTTTGCTTTTTACAATCCCTTACCTCATTGAATTATCCGCCAGCTTACAATACAACGAAATTCCAACACTAAAAGGCGCAACGGTTGTTAGTTTTCTCTTGGCAGTGATTGGATTAATTGCCTTCTTTATGCTGTTGGAAATAGTTCGCATCGCGCTATTTGTAGTATTTACCGACAATAAAATCGGCGCTCGCAAGGCCCTTCAGCTTGGCACCAAGCGATTCCCAGTGTTTCTGTATACCGATATTGTGTCTTTTGTTTATTTGGTCTTTGCTTCAATTCCGCTATTTGTTCTTATTTTCTGGACCAACAATGGCGGAAAAGAGCTAATGCATACTATATTTAATCCAATTATCGGCGATATTATGCTGGTCATCGCCTTTGTAATATTCGCGATTCCGTTGTTTGTTATCGCGATTTGGCTATCTTTCACTCAAGTTATCGTGGCCGTTGGAAAATACACCGGCTTTCACGCTCTTACATACAGCACAACATTGGTAAGACCAATATTTAAACAAATCACAAAACGCTTAATCGCTTGGCTGATTATCTACGTTGTTATTTCTCAGATAGTTTCTCCTCTGCCTATCGCTTATTGGCTCATTCCGTTGATTCTCAAACTGGTTGGCGTAGCGCTGCTTGTGGTTTTATACGAAGAAGCATCGGGAACAATAAATAAAAATACACCAGCAGCCGCTGTAGTTGCACGAATAAAACGAACGATCCGCCGCGAAAAAGAAGTAATCTAGTTCAAATCAAAAAAAAGAATCTCCACGGGCGTAGCGCCCGTGGTTTCATTTCCCCTCAAACCCAACGACTTGTACAATAACCATTTTCGCAAAGGCGGGAATCTTGTATTTGTATAAGACGCGATATTCGTGGCTTTTTGGAGGACTTGACCTCTGACCGCAAAAGTTGGGATTATGTTATTCTTTTTACAGATATGCGTTATGTTTTTACCTATTTTTTTCTGATTATCCTATTATTTTTGCCGTTTAGCACTTTTGCCGCACCTTCAGATGAATTTTGGAATCCTTTTCGCGATTCTAAAATAGATTTTACGAAAGAAATAAATTTAGCGTTTCAAAAAGTGTCAGAGGTTATCAAACAAGTAGCCGATCAAACCGTGAGTATTTTTTGCACACCCACCCCAGTCATCTACGGTTCAAATTCGGGCACATATAATCCAAAAAATGTCGGTGTAAAAAATGCGATGGGAGTTGTTGTTGCTCCGATTTCTTCTAATACCTCCATATCGGGGGACAGCGTACCGTGTGGCGGGAGGTCTGGTGATCCGTTTTGGGCCAGCGATTGCTCGTGCGTCTGCTCTAAAGGAAAAACTCCCAATTTAGTTTATGAAGTGTCTGATCGCTGTCCCGAGGATAATAGTCGCATCTGTGAAGATTGCCGAAGTATCACCAACTCAGATAACAGCTATACTAAGGTGAGTGACTGTAGAGATCTTGATTTTTGATTATCTAAACCAATGGCAGAAACCAAACACAAAATAATTTCAAAACCGCCCAAAGAATCATCTAAACTCCTCATATCTTTTGGTGGCACTCTAATTGTTCTTGCTGTCTTTTGGTTTGGCTATAAAAGTATTTTTGACCACAAAAAAACTAACACCAGTTCTCTTTCTTTTTTGCGCTCTCCTGAAGCAAACACTATTAATACCGCTCCAAATTTATCTCAAAAAGCAGCTAGTGACTTTACCATCCCCTCAGCGGAAGTGGACTTGGATCAGGATGGATTATCCGATGCCATGGAAACAATCTACAAAACCGATTCGAGTAATCCAGACACCGACGGTGACGGCTATAAAGACGGAGATGAAGTTGCTAATGGCTATGATCCGTTAATTAAGTCGCCAAACGATAAAATAGACCGTTCCGGTTTAAAAATAAGTGCTGCGACATCGCCACTTCCTTCACCCCCTTCTCTTACTCAGCAATTTATTAACAAAACAGGTGTTACTCCCACAAAAGAGAATCTTCTAAATAACGAAGATCTGATGAATCAGTTTATAAATGAAACTAATGCCCGCGGAGTTTTGCCAATTGTTCTCGACAGCGACATTAAAATCATTGAGGCCTCCGGAAAAACCGCCATTGTGAAATATTTAGACACCCTTTCCATTGCTAAAAATACAAAACTTAAGCCCGTTACTCCTGAACAAATAACCGCGGCATTTGCTATATTTACCGAGAAGAACGACTCAACACAGTTGAACAAAGTTATCGCCGACCTTGAGAGCAATGTTGCCATCTTTCGTGCCGTAGAAGTTCCAAGAGAGGCGGTTGAGCTGGATAAAAAATATCTTTCCGCCGTACTTGCTCTCTTGGACGACACAAAAATGCTCAAAAACTACAAAGGAGATTATGTTTCCGCGCTCGTGGCCGCTTCACGATTGGAGGGATTAAAGCCCATATTCACGGAAATAGAAGACGACATAAAGGCACTGGAGAAAAAGTACGGAATAAAATAACGCCTTCAAGCGCGTCTTTGCGAGGTTGCAGAACAACCGAAGCAATCCCCAACAATAGACGTATCCTTATTTTGTTCACACAATCAACCTAATTTTTCACATGGAGATTGCCGCGCCTCGCTTGAAAGCGATGGCTCGCAAAGACGAACGAACTAATTCCCCAGTAACACCTCTTTGATGTACAATTTACTTTGGAGATAATATATCCATGCAACAAAAAATAAAATCAAAAAAAGCAAGAAAAAACGGGCTTTCCCCTTTGTTTTCAACGGGGAAAATATTGTCTTTTGCTTTATTTGCTACGATCGTGATTATGGTCATCATAAAACCACAATTTGCTCTAGCCGATCCGCACGCGATGTTCTACACAGATAGGGGACAAGAGCAGGTATTTTATAACGTTTTGGCCGCACTCAATCAGGCAGACTATGTTGAAGCCCCTCCGCAGCCGGCACTCGACCCAACTACCCGCATAAATAATCCTTCGGCATCTTACTCTCCAACAAGTCCGCCAAATATTGATTACAACACACGTATAGGTAACTTCCTGGCAAGTGGAACATATTATCCTCGTAATGACAAAAGGGTGGCAAAAATAGGCGAAGACGGTACCATCACTGTTGGCCCAACCAGTGGTTCAGCAACACCCCTTGAACCCCAAGAACGCACCAATCTTCCTCACATTACCGTGAGACAAGTGACCAGCGACAACGGTGATGCTTTTTTGCGTGAATCTCTTCAAAGACGCGCGCTGGCTGAGCAAATGCGCGTTGAATTAGCCGGTATTTCATGCAGAATTTTGGAAGACATCTACGGGCCACGAAGTGTAGAAAACGCTTCAGGCACAGCTACAGAAGAAGGCAAGAGTCCTTGCGATGTTTATTTAACTGGGGATAATGCGGTCTTTGTACAATGAAAAAAGCCCAACACAAAAAAACTTTCAATAATATTCTTTTTTTGCTGTTGTTTTTATTCTTGTCATTTTCTTTTACACGCACTACTTCGGCACAAAGCACCAACGCAACACCAAGAGAAGCGGGTATCGATGAAGGCATGCTTAATTATTGGTTAAGATACGGATCAATACCTTCCGATACCGTGCCTAAAACTCTTAAATTTTTAGGAACCGGCTTTGCTGCCAATCCGTCCGAGGTTGACCAATTTGCTAGTGCTATTGCTTTGCAATGGATTTATGGATTAAAGCCCGCCGAAGGAGTATCAAATTACAGCACCAGCATAGTGGACGATTTGGAAACCGCCGGATATATTTCCTCAGACCAAGCTGACTATTTAACCTCCGCTTCCGCTGGAAGTCTTTCTTTTCCTACAAACTTCGATCCGCTTCCTAATAACCTAAAAAACAAATCGGATGCCGAAAGAGGAGAGCTTTCAGAATTGGCGGATTTGCCTGGTCTTATTTTAGGAGGAGCAAACCGTGCCGGAACAGACATAATGCTCAGCGGCATGGCCATCGCGAGAGCCGATAATTTATCAAGCAGTGTTGACTCAGGAAGTATGTTGCCGGAACAAAAAGGAACTCGAAATATTGGAAAAAATACAGGGACAACCCAGGGATCGGTAAGTGGAGCTTCGATTGGGCCTAACGGAAGCAACATGACGACAAACCCCAGAGTGCTTCAAGCAACTACTACGAGTTCAACAAGCTCAATCAGTGAAAAAAATGTATATGCCGCAGCGTTTAGTGGCGAAAACGGGAACATCATCAAACCGGCAATTTCTCAGGGCTTTTCAGAACTTGCTCGAACATTCTTACCAGTAATAGGAGCGGCTGCCAACCCTTATGGCGGAGATATCGCCGTAAATGAGGGTCGGCAACCATCTAATGTTGCGGGTACCGATCCTCAAAAAATTGTGACAAGCGCGAGCGTTTCCGGAGATGGCGGTCCTTTTGGCGAAAATAATGAATCGCTTGGTCTTACAGACAAACAACCAGGAGAACCATTAACCAACATGGATGATGTGGCAAATTTGGCAGCCGCAAATTCAGCAAACGAAATAAATAACCAAACAAATCAGCTCAACAACGCGCAAAACCATTATTCCAATGATCCAAATTTGAGTAATCTTCAAAATCAATTTACCCCTGATGAGTTCGATACTATGCTGGACGATAGATTTCCAAGCGACGGCAGTGGCGGAAGCGGCGCGTCAACTCCACCAGTAACACCAACTGCTTCAAACACGTCTACCTGTGATCCCGCCAAGGCGGTACTTTCTCAGCAGGAAGTGGTGGAAGTTGCTGATTTTATGGGACTTACATTAAGCGTAAGCAGTTGGACTATTTCTTACTTTCAGGCAAGTCAATTTTTAGGAACAACAATTTACATCGATGGTTCGACTTCAACGCAAGTTGTTGATTCCACGCTCATCCCAAACCCAAATGCTTGTGTTTGGGTAGTTTACGCGCCAAGCGCAAGCGAAGGCGCTTACATAAAAGACGCAAAAAGCCAAAATGGAGAAGCGTTCTTGTTCTCAATGCCATGAAAATTAAACACAAGATTCTATTGTTGTCCGTCGGACTTGTTTTAGCAACGTGTTTGCTGTCATTTTTTCCAAAAATTTCAAAAGCACAGATAGGGTATGGTGGAGGTGGGGGTAGCACTGTTACGGGCATAACCTATACAAAACTTCCAAATAATGCCGGGTGGACACAAACAATTGATTCTCAGTTTGTTAGTGCTGCTGGTATAACTCCAAAAACAGAGAGTTCGGTTATAACAAATGAACAATATGCCGCCAACATGGCCAAGTTGACATCCGACCAATATAAAGGAGATCCGGTTAATGGACCGGTAACAATAGACAATATGAATGGAATAAATACTATCTTACCAGGGTCAGCACCATTTGCAGCCCAAAAACCCAGCCCCGGCATAGGAAGCCAGATGATAAATTTCTTTATCTGGCTGATTAGTTTTGTTCTATATTTTGTATCCGTCGTTGTCGGACTCTTGCTTTATATTGCAGGATCGTTGATAGATTTCTTTTTTAGTGCAAATAAGCTGGCAAGCTCAGACATTGTAAAAAACGGCTGGACATTCACCAGAGACACACTGAATTTTGTTTTTATTCTTGTTTTATTAGCCATTTCTTTTTCCACTATTGCCGGACTGGAAACTTTTCAAATGCGTAAGGCCTTACCTAGTCTTATCTTCGCAGCATTATTGGTAAATTTCAGCTTGGCAATAGGAGGAGCTTTTCTTCAAGTGTCCAACGTATTGACTGACTCTATCGCCAGCTCCCTTTTGGGGACTACAGACAGGAACGCGGTTGGAAAAAAACTTACCACAGGATTAGTAAATTCAGGAGATATAGGAGCATTCTATACCTATAGTGACGTGACTTGGGTTAAAGGCAGCATAAAAACACTCCTCCCTAAAAAGGGCAGTCCAATAAGCTTAACAAACGCCATGACAAAAGATTGGACAGAATATCTCTTAGAGGCATTCAATTCGGCCCTTGCTCTTGTTATGGTCTGTATTTTTGCTGTGGCATTTGTTTTCTTGGCCGCACTCATGGCAATACGCTTGGTAATGCTTGTTATCCTTTTAATTTTATCTCCGGTTCCTTTTGTTTTTTCCGTTATTCCAAAACTAAAGCCCTATGCTGATAAATGGTGGTCGAGTTTTATCAACTACGTCATTTTTCTTCCTGTTGCCACTTTCTTCCTCGCTTTGGCGATCAAACTACTAAGCACAAAAACGGCTGGCGGAACAACCCCCCTTGTGTCTCAATTTTTTGATTCATCTGGCAGTGCACCGACAGGAATAACAACGGGAGTAATGGGAAGTATTATTGACATGGTTTTCGTTTCTATTTTTATATTCGCTTCCTTGTTAGTGGCCAAATCACTGGGGATCTTTGGTGCCGATGTCGCACTTTCCGCCGCCAAAAAAACTGCTGTGGGTGCGGCAAAAATAGGTGCCGTTCCAGCAGTTATGGCTGGTCACGGCGCTGCCAAGGTTGGTTTGGTGGCAGCAGATAAAGCTGGCAACATAGCCGCCAAGACACCATATGTGGGTAGTGCCCTCAGAGGAGCACGCACAGCTGGTCGAGCAGCACAACGGTTGTATAAGGGCCAAGAATCCCGTGATCAACTTGCTGAGAAAGAAAAAGCCCTTGCCGGAATGGGTGAAGATGAACTGCGTTCTGCATACGAACGTGGCAACGTTGCGGCTGGCATGAAACTTATGGGGAACGATGATTTGAAAAAAGAAGAATATGCCGGACTCGCTGCGAAGGTGCCTAAGGGTTCTGAAGCCGCTGATAAGGTAAAAAGTAATTGGAAAAGGAAAGATCCTATCAATGCGATTATGGGAAGTGAAGTACGTAGTGAATTAATGGGTACTTCGCGACTTAGCCAATCCAGCCAAGAAAAAGTTGATAAAAACAGAGAAGATCTACAAACGGCATTCAAAAAAATGAAGCCAGAGGACTACGCCAAACTTGATGGAGACGACTTAAGGGCTGCCATAAAAGCCGGGATAAAAGTACCATTAACTAAATCTCAACTTGACGCCACCATGGGATCAGCAAACACTGATCTACAAAATGCTGCTAGCGAACATCTAAACAATCTTGAAAATAATCCCGAAGCTATGAATCCCGGTCAAGTGGCAACGCTAAGTTATGCGAGAAATAAACTTAAAATGACGAACAAAAATAATCCATCCACATCTGGTACCACTACGCCTCAATATTTACCAGGAAGTGGGTCAGTAACTACGTAAACCAAGTTGCTTTAAATTATCTTTATTATCTATGGACACAACCAACTTAAGCGAAGAAGAAAAGGCGGAATGGTGGCTATTTATGAAAGCAAACCCCATCGGTGTTGATCCAAACATTGTCAGCCCTGAAGCGATTGCTGACTTGCCAGAAAACGTTAGAAGAACATTATGGGCAGATACTACTTCTTCTCTAATATATCTTTTGGGATATGAAAACGGCATTGATGAAGCAGGAATTTCAGACATCGCCAGAATTGTCCGCCAAATCGCGTTGGGAGAAATAAATTCCGCCGAATTAACAAAAACACTTAGCAGTAAACTTGGAATTAGTGATATTGTTGCGCAAAAAATATCTTCCAAACTCACGACACAAATTATTGCTCCTAATTATTTTCAAATTTCCCAGTTATACGAAAAAAAACATCGAGCTGCGCAAAAACAAGCGCCCCAAACAGCCACCACTCAACCAAAATCATTATCCGGTCGTCCACTGGAATCAATGACAACCCAAACAACGCGAAAAAAAGCTCCCTCTAATCTTAACGATTGGGCTGAACTGGAAGAGGACAAAGATGCTCCCAGAATAACCGAGAACAAACCGTCAAAGAATGTCGTTGATCTTCGCAGTGCATCTGGTTCACTGCCGTCAAAGCTCCCTCCGGCTCCACCAATAGCGCCAAGATAATATAAAATAACCTTATGCCCCAACAATACCAAGTTCCCCAATTCGTGGATGTCGAAGACAAAATCTTTGGCCCACTCGATGCCAAGCAATTTATTATGTTTATTGTGGCTTTTTTGATCATTGGAGCACTGTGGGTTTCGCCCCTTCCTCCTCAGGCAACAATTATTTTGGCAATTCCTATTATTATCTTCACAATTCTTATTGCTTTCTACAAAGTAAACGGCCGCTCTTTTATCTGGTATCTCTACTCAATCGGGCATTTTCTTTTTACCGGCAAACAATTTATCTGGGAACGACGTTGGGAAGCGGATATTATCGCTCTTAGAAGCGAACAAATAGAGCGGGAAGTGGAAAAAAAGCACGTAGAGGGTACTCCCACCAAAAAAGCGTTTGACGGCGGACGCATCAAAACACTCGCAAAGATATTGGACACGTCAGGACATACGGTAAACGAAGACGCAGAAGCACCAGCCGGATTTGAGAAATAGAAAACCCGTCCGTCTTTGCGAGGATTATCAAATCCGAAGCAATCCCCAATCATAGACGAAAATAAATATTCTCCTCGCACAAGTCCTTCCACTAAAGGATTGTTAGTAAATATGTACGCATAGCTAACTTTATCTAAATAGTCAGCCCAATACTTTCGTTTGGGGATTGCTTCGCTTCGCTCGCAAAGACGCGACTTTCAAACGGGTGAGGAGTTTACTTTTAAGGCGCGGGAAGAGATTGACATTATTTAGTAATTATTGTAGAAGGTGGTGGAGAGTTGTTCCATCTATCACAAGACAAGGAAACCGATTATGATCCTATTGGGAAAATGCCCCACATGCCAAGGCCAAGTTTCTGTCAATGCCAAAGCCTGCCCACACTGTGGGGAAATATATTTCTACAAATTCACTTGGCGTGACGGAGAGGTTCAGTTACGTGAAGACTTCTCTGACCCTCGCGGTGGCACCGCTTACCCACCCGAAAACCCACTAGTTCGCGTTGATGACTTAAGAACCGGTCAATCATACAGGAGATAACGTTCTAGAGCCATTAACAAAAATTTTCCGTCCTCGAACACACAGGGCGGATTTTTCTATACAAGTGCACGAAAAAAGAGTTGTAAAAATTTGGGGGAAGAAGAACATTTGCTGTATAATGTAGTTAACACAAAATGGCTAACACACAACTGACTCCAAAAAAGAGAACAAAATATTCTGCCCAGCAATACCTTGATATCGCCGAGATCCGTGACGGAGTAGTTATTTTGCGTGATGGCTCTTTCCGCGCCGTACTTATGGCGAGCAGTTTGAATTTTGCATTAAAAAGCGAGCAGGAACAGGATGCTATTATTTTCGGCTATCAAGATTTCATCAATTCTATCTCGTTTCCCGTTCAAGTGCTCGTAACGTCCAGGCAAATCGACATCAAACCATACCTCAAAGAATTGGATCAAAGGGAAGAGGAGCAAAACAGCGAACTAATGAAAATCCAACTGCAGGAATACAAAGAATACATCAAAGAGTTGGTAAAAGTTTCCAATGTTATGACCAAAAATTTTTACATCGTAATTCCTTTCGCGGTTACTCAAGCCAATGAAGAGGGTTCTTTCTCAAAATTATTCAAGGGAATGAAAATTCGTGGCGGACTTTCAGGAATTAATGATACTGAATTTGAACGCTACAAAGATCAACTTTGGCAAAGAGTAGACCAAGTGGCAGGGAATTTACGTAATTTGGGCGTACGACTTGTGCCCATGAACACACAGGAAATCATTGAACTTTTCTACACGCTCTACAATCCTGACGTTTCTCGCAACCAGCGCCTTCCTAATATTGAAGATTTGGATATAGAAGACACAAAACCGGAAACCATCGCTGAAACAACCATTAATTCCGAACCAGAGAATACAAAAGTGTTCACAAAACAAGCTCCTGACATCGAAGAAGCCCAACGGCTTTACCAGCAACACCAATCAAGGGACGATTAAAATCATACTTATGCCACTTTTTAGCAAAAAACCAAGCAATACAAAACAAAAACTTCTGGACGCACAGAAGAAGAAAATGGAGAAACACGAAAAGATTTTTCGCGAAGGAGTGGCGACTTTGCGTGATATTATTGCTCCTTCTGCTCTCAATGTCACTCCTCGTTTTCTTGAATTATCCGGTGAATACATAATTACGCTTTTCACTTTTACCTATCCTCGTTTTCTTCAGTCAACATGGTTGGCACCAATTATTAACATGGACTTGGAATTGGATATTTCCATGTTTATGTATCCCATGGACTCGGGAACAATCCTTAAAAATCTCAAGAAAAAAGTAGCCCAAGTTCAAGCCAGCATTGCGATGGCACAAGAAAAAGGTCAGGTTCGCGACCCGATGCTGGAAACCGCCTATCAGGACATTGAGGATCTGCGTGACCGTCTAATTCAAGGAACAGAAAAGTTCTTCAAACTTGGTATTTACTTCACAATTCACGGCAAAGATAAAAAAGAATTGGACGATGCTGTCGCCCGCATAGAAGGTATTTTGGAATCAAAACTTATTTATGTTAAACCGGCCATTTACCAAATGGAACAGGGCTTTGTTTCCACACTCCCTATTGGCCATGACGTATTACAAGTCAATACAAATATGAATACGTCGCCCATCTCCACTACTTTCCCATTTGTGAGCTCAGACCTCACCTCCAACACAGGTATTCTCTATGGCATCAATCGACACAACAATTCATTGATCATTTTCGATCGTTTCTCAATGGAAAATGCCAACTCGGTCATCTTCGCCAAGTCCGGTGCTGGAAAAAGCTATACCGTTAAACTAGAAATTCTGCGCAGTATGATGTTTGGCATCGATGTAATCGCCATTGATCCTGAAAACGAATATCGTTATCTTGCGCAAGCCACGGGTGGCACATTTTTGCGTATTTCCATTTCGTCCGAACATCGCATCAATCCTTTTGATCTTCCACCTTTGCGCGAAGATGAAAATCCCGAAGATTCTTTGCGTGAAACTGTTACGCACATAACAGGATTAATCTCCATTATGGCAGATGGCTTGGCGGCGGAAGAGAAGTCTATTGTAGACGCGGCTGTTTGGGAAACTTACGCCTTAAAAGATATTACCCCCCAAAGTCGTTCATTCGATGTTGATCCTCCAACACTGATGGATTTTTACAACATTCTCAAAGATATGGATGGCGGAAAAGACTTGGCTCTGCGCATCCAGCAGTTCGTCACAGGAACTTATGCCGGCGTGTTTAATCGTGCCACAAATATAGACCTAAATTCTCAATTAGTTGTCTTCAACTTGCGTGACATGGAAGAACAACTGCGCCCCATGGCCATGTACGTAGTTTTACAATTTATTTGGAAGCGTATTCGCGCCCAAATGAAAAGACGCATCCTGGTTATCGACGAAGCGTGGGTGTTGATGCAACACGAAGAATCGGCACAGTTCTTGTTTGGTATCGCCAAACGTGCCCGCAAATACTATTTGGGAGTCACAACAATCACCCAGGATATCACCGACTTCTTAACCTCTCGTTATGGAAAACCAATCGTTACCAATTCCAGCATCCAGATTTTGTTGCGCCAATCGCCGGCTGCCATAGATTTGATTGCCGATACTTTTTATCTCACGGAAGGGGAGAAGTATCTGCTACTCGAGAGTGATGTCGGTGAAGGACTTTTCTTTGCTGGATTAAAACACGTTGCTATTAAAATTGTGGCCTCCTACGCGGAAGATCAGATTATTACCAGTGATCCAAGACAGGTTTTGGAAATTGAAGCTGCTCGCAAAGAACTAGCTGAAAACGAGTCTGACGGCGATATGGGATCGGAACCAATCGAACCCACTGCTGAAATACCTATAGAATAAAATGCCTGATGCCGGTAATGCCGCCAAGGAAACAGCCGCTAAATTGGCGCAGGAAGCCCTTAAAAAAGCGGCGGTAGCAGCAACTACGGCGGCAGCGCCGTGGGTGGGAATAGGATGCCTAATAATTGCGGGGCTTTTTCTGATAATTTTCCTTTTCTCCGTACTGGCCATTCTTTCACTTTACGGTCTTTGCAACTACGCTCCTCATACAACTAATTGGATTAGTTGGTGGAATAATATGGGAGACATTTGTGATTATTTTCCCAGTTAATGCTATGTTTAATAATATTAAGCACAAAATGACGCACAAAACACACGACCATAAGTTCAGAATTTTTACTTTTTTTATCCTGTTCTTAATATTAAGCACTGGACGGATCGCTTTAGCTCAAAGCGCTAGCAACAACCTCGATAAACCATTCGGAGAACAGAAAGATATAGTTTCTCTAACCCAAACGATTTTTGAATTTGGTATTGCCGCCTGCGTTCTTGCCGCTGCTATCTATATAGCGTGGGGTGCCCTCCATTACTTTTATGCCGCGGGGGATGCTAAACAAGCAGGTGAGGCGAAAGAAATAATTTCCCGCGCAATTACCGGTCTTGTTCTCGCTTTGATTTCATGGATTATTCTCAACACGATCCACCCCCAGTTTGCGGATGAACTAAGCACACCTAAACCCTCGGGAATTCTGACTAACCCAGTAAAATAAAAAGATTTTACAAAATAGCGCCAAGCAAATAAACCCACCACAATAAGGCGAGGTCGTTTTTCCAATAAGGAACATCAAATAATCCAAAAATCACGAGGGTAAGTATTGCTATGCTGGCGATCAGGCGGAATTGTGATTCCTCTCCTGACAAGGGGAGGCCGACATCAGACACCCAAAGCAAGGGGCGTGGAGGGGTTTTCGCAGCAACACGTCGCCAAACCCACTTAATCCCCCTTATCAGGGGGGAATACGACAAATCTTCCGAACCGCGGGTGTTTACCACCCCAAAAGCTTTCTTGAATCCAATAACAACTAGACCACTCATCGACAATAACCCCAACAACCCAGAATTCAGCCAAAAAGAAAGAACGATATTGTGGGGATCGCGCACAACCCATTCCAATACCCCAGAAGAACCAAAATTTGTATTTAATATTTTTAATTTTTCTTGATAAGCCGGCTCGAATGTACCCAGTCCAGTTCCAAGTAATGGGTGATCTTTTATCAACGCCACAGCCACTGTCCATATTTGCTCACGAGCGATAAAAGACGAGGATGTGGGATTAAAGAGGTGAGGAATTTTTCCTGAAAATATCTGCGCACCAACAGCAAACATTATTAATAAAAACAAACCGATTACTATCCGACGATTAAGCTTCTTTCTGATAAAAATAATTATAGTCAACGAAACACCAACGGAAATTATTCCCGCGATCGACTGCGTAGCTAACAAAAGAAAGCCAAAAACACACATAATGATCCCTAAAAATAATCTCTGCTTTTTAGCACTAGCCACACTTAGCGTCATGTTTTCTAAAAAAACCAAAACAGCAATAACGAGTAATGGTGCCAAAATAAGCGCCAAGGAGTTCGGGACATCATAAATACCACGGAAACGCCAAAAATCCGCGCCTAAATGCCAAAAAACAAGCGAGAACAGGCACGATACTAATCCTCCTCCCAGTAAAGCTGCAATAAATCTGCTCTCAAGTTTATATCTCTTCACAAAGAAAATCAGCGTCACAGCATACAAAATTGGCTCCGCCACAAAAGCTTTCCACTCTCCCCATGCGGTAGTGAAATGCGGAGCAATAATTGCTGATATGGTTGCGCTTAGGACAAACAAAAAAACTAAAAAAACAGTAACAAAATGTTCTGTAGAAATAATCCTGCGTAGATTTCCCCTTGATAAGGGGGAACGAAAGGGGGTTTGACAATTTGTTTGAAAGAAAACCCCTCTGACTCCCCTTATCAGGGGGGAACAACAACCCATCCATACCCCCAAAAGCACGCCAACGATCATTAACTCTAATCCGGTTGAAGGCATAAAAAACAATCTGGTTTTTACTAAAAATGACAAATGAAAAACAATTGGCAAAAATATTGCCACTTTAGGTCGCCATAAAGAAAATAGAAAAACTGCGATAAATATTGGCGCTAGAGAAAGAAAAGAAATGAACATAAAACTATTCTTCAGTATTATTTTTAATCGGGAGAGAAGCGATCAATAAAGAAAGCGGCAAGAGTAGGTGAATATACGTCACACTTTGAACAAACTGCCCATGAACCAACAAAGAGACAGTGGCTAAAAACACAGCAAATCCCACTTCATTTTTAGCCCTCACCAAGCTGATCATACTTGCAAAAAAATGAGCAATTTTAAGAGCAAAAATACAAAATCCCCAAATTCCTGTCGTGACAAGCATCAGCAGGAAAAAATTGTCCGTTCCCGCCAAAGAATGCACCCCGACATTATTAACATTTCCCCAAAAAAGCTGCTCTACGCCATAAGCGTTGTAACCGGTTCCAAACAAGAAGAATTTCTTAAATTGTTCCCACGCTTGTAGCCAAGAAGACAACCTCAGCTGCACAGTAGGGTCGTTTAACGGCGATACAAATATTCTTCCCGCAAAAACTGGAAAAACCAATAAAGCTGCTAGAATCGCCGTTGCTAACGGCAAAACAAAACGCTTAGTTTTGCCAAACACAAAATATGCCCCGCATACTACAAAGAAAGCGAGAAATGATGAACGCGACTGTGTGAGCACAAGAGCCACAAAAATTACAACAGCACAACCAACAGCCAAAATTGGCTTATGCCTTTTTGCGTTGGTTACCGTTTTCCCAGCCAGTAAGAGAGCCAGCGATATCACAAAAAATTCTCCCATGAAATTTGGATCCAACCAGGTAGAAAAAAGTCGGTAATGATGGGGGTCCCATCCGCCTCCGGATCGTTCTAAAAACAGTCGAACAAAAATATTGTTCGATGTCGGTGGCAAAACCGGCAAAAAAATTAACTGCATAAATCCCAAAATAGCCAGTATGACAGCAACCATTACAAATGCTGTCTTAACCGTTTTGTAGCGAAGCTGTAAAACTTGCCAAAACGGGATTAAACACAGAACAGCTGTTAAGCGTAAAAAATAAGAAAATGAGATAAAAAAGTCCTGCAACGGTAAACGGGTAAAGGCAAAAATAATACCTGGTAAAAAAGCTGCGAAAAACCACCAACAATGAAGTATCTTTCCTCCCAGTTCTTTAATGCGTCCAAGAATAACAATCGCAAAAAAAAGTCCGAGCAAAACTAACGGTAAAAAAATATCAGTAGTTGTGACATAGGTTGTCCCACTAATGGGGAACTTAACTGTCTGTCCAACAATAATGCTTGCAAAAAGAACATATATGCCAAAAATAGGCCAACGACTAATAAGAGCAACTGCCGCACCTCCAATTACAAGCAGGAAAAAAAGATACCCACCGGAAAGAACCGTCGCCAAAATACTGAAAGCTACCAAACACACCACAAGCAGAATGGCGCCAAAATGTCTGAATATCGACCTAAATAGGCACAACAAAAGACATTCCCCAAAACCTCTATGAGTGGAAAAATATCGTGTTTGGGAATTGTCATACGCGACTAAACGCTTATTTTCTTCAGCACTTTTGCCACCGGCATGAACTACGTTCGCGTCGTAATTAAGAAATGTTTTGTAGCCCAAATCCTTAGCTCTGCGGCAAAAATCAACATCCTCAAAATAAAGAAAAAATCTTTCTGAAAATCCATTTAAACTATCAAACAATTCTTTTTTAACCGCCAACGCGCCTCCCGAAACCCAATTACATTCTACGATACCGTTCTTTTGCTCTTTTTGATCTTTATTCAAATGTGAGAGAATAGCCCCTCTAAGCGTAGGAAATTCCATTGCCTGCCAACGTTCCGGTTTGCCACATTCGTCGCGGAGAAAAGCCCCAACCACACCAGCATCTCTTTTTTCAAAGCTCTTCTCAATCTTTTCTAATGTGCCATCGTCTAAGACCGCATCTGGATTAAGAAAGAACAATATCTCTCCCGAAGATTTAGAGGCACCAAAATTCGCTGCCGCGGCAAAACCCACGTTTCTTAATTGAAAATATTTTGCCGTTGAACAACTTTGTTGTACAACGCCCTTTGTATTATCCGTAGAGCCAGCGTCGATCACTATAATTTCGAATTGGGTTTTATCTCTGCTTTTAAGAATAGAAGCAAGACAATGACCCATCTCATTTTCCGACTGGTGAGTAACAACAACTACAGATAGCTTCATAAATTTTCCGGCCGACGACTTAAATCTAGCAGGGGATCAATTTTTCCTGAAATGCCTTTTTTGGCATCCGAAAGAGCATAAACAATTTCCCAACGCCGACGTAAAATCGCCCACAAAAATCTTACCTGTTCAATTCCAATAAGCCACTGCTTAAAAAATAGGGGACCGAATTCCCGAACAAACAAAGAGCTGTTTCTAACCAAATAATAGGTTTTTGTCTTACTCTCTCCCATGCTCTGTGAACACAAATGAGGAATCTCAGGCGTTGCGACATATCCAATCCTTAATCCTTTTTTGCGTATCAAAAAACTATAAGCGACATCTTCCCATGTGTGAAAATATCTTTCTGGCATTGGACCAACTTTTTCAAAACATTCGCGGGAAATAACAAAGAAAGCGCCTGAAACGTATGCTATTTTTCCCTCTCCAAAATTAGGATAAGTACGCCCACGAAACCAAGACAAGCGCCCGCCGCCCCTGACTGGCAAATCGCCGCCTTCGCTCACCGTTCCACCAACACAATCAAACCCATTTTCTATCCCCAATACAAGCGTCTCAGCCGCTCCTTTTTGATATTCCAAATCATTATTCATCACCAATATGTGGCTAGCATCCTTTGCAATAGCCATACGAATACCCGCGTTAACCCCAGCAGCATAACCGTGATTTTCTTTGATATTCAAAACCGTCACACCAAAATTATCGCCCCCAAAACTAGCGCCATTTGCCACAACAATCAGACGATCTTCTGAAATCTGAGCATTTTTTTTCACGCTCAATACGGCCTTTTTGGTGAGATTTTCGTCTCCAAAGTGGACTATAACAAAAAATAGTTTACGATTTACCATCATCTATATCTTAATTAAATACCTGTTCTCAATTTGTGTACAAACCTGTGGATAACACAATACTAGCCACTCACCGTGTAGTATGCGAAGCCCATTTCTACTACCGTAATATTGGCTAGTTTTAGCCATTATTTGTGTATTTCCACTCATTTTTTACTAAAAATACCACCCAATTTCTTATCCACACTTTTTTTCCTTTTTAACGTCGCCGCGTGAACACTATTATAGAACGGTTGCGAAATAGCCAGACGAAATAATCCGGGCCACAAAAATCGTGCCTCACAATACACCGCCAATCTCCTCACAATTCCGCCCAAAAGCCAACCGAATATTATTCGACGCGGCCAATATTTTTTCTGTTCTATCTCCAAGTTATAATCTTCCATCTCACTGTGTATTTTTTTTAGGACGACCAAACCATCGCCAATAGCTAGCATTCTTTTTTCGACATCTTTCAAAGACAGCCGATGCCAATGATAACCCCGTGCCTGCGGTTCGTAGCAAAGCCGAAAGCCCGTTTTCGCCAAACGCATTCCAAGGTCTGCATCCTCCCATCCATAGCCGCTAAAATGTTTCGTATCAAATCCGCCAACAGCAAAAAATGCTTCCCTGTGTAGGGAAATATTTGATCCATAAAAATACCTTCCCGGATCTATTTCCGTCTTTCCGGCAATTTCTCCAAAAGCATTTTGCGGCCCGCCATGTTCCAGAAAAACCATAAACGGAGTAGGGGGTAATGCTGGCGCCCACGTAACAAATCCCAAGCATCCGGTTCTGTTGTTATTAATCGCTTTATGCGTTGTTATGTGCAGATGCAAAAGGTTGTCTGCTGGCAAGATATCTCCTCCTAAAAAAAGCAACAAGGGAGACCTCGCCGATTCTGCTCCTTTATTTCTCGCCGCACCGGCTCCTCGTTTTTCTTCGGTTAAAAATACTAAATTTTTTTGAGTCAGTACTCTCTTTTTTAAATATTCGCATGAGCCATCATTTGATCCATTATCCACAACAATAACTTCACTGTTTACCTCATTCTCTTTCAATAATGTATCTAAAATACGCGGCAATGTTTCCAGATTGTTAAAACAAGGAATAACAACAGATATTTCAGGAAGTTCCATGTTTTTGGTGATTAAACAAAAAAGAAATGTGCCGCCATTCAAGTGCTCTGAGCCAGAACAAAGAACCAACATAAAGAACTAGCGCGATAATTGTTTTTGAAGTTACCGAAATGGGGAGAGCCAGCGCGGTCAGAAAAAGCAGCGCTGCAAGAAGAATTTTTGGCGTTCTTTTTGTGCCGAATGCGACAATGCCATTTTGCTGAATTACAAAAAAGGCGCAAGCAGTGGAAAAAACTTCGGATGCCAACGTTACCCAAGCAGCGGCAATAAAAGAATATCGGGGAATAAAAATCAGATTTAAAGTGACATTAAAAATAATTAAAACTACGTAGATATAAATAAATAGCTTCTGCTTGCCAATAGCCACTATCGCGTTACCAAAAAGATTTCCAAAAAATAGAGCGCCAAGGGCGAGTGCCAAAATCCTTAGGGCAGGCGTGGCAGGAGAGAAGGCCGTTCCCCCTAAAACAGCAATTATTTGCGAAGCAAAGACCCACAGTGACGCGCAAAGCGGTATAACGCCAATCATATATAAGTCTACCGACGTTCGCACGACCGGGGAGATGTTGCCGGCTTTTTCTGTGCCAAGACGCGAAAAAATGGGCATTAACATACCACCAACCATCGCGGGAAAGAATAATAAACTTTCCAAAACCTTATAAGCCAGCGCGTAGTAGGCAAGATCGCTTGCCGGACGCAAGAAAGAGAGCAAAACAGAGTCAATCTTAAAAAAGATAACAGAGAGAACAAGAGAGATGCCCATAGGCATCGCCTCATAAAACATTTTCCGCAAGTCTGTTTTATTTGTTTTCGCAAAAATATTAAAATTTGTAAGTTTTTGCGCAGACCTTAGATTAACCCAAAAAGTAATGGCCGTTCCAAAAACAAAAGCTAAAATAAAATAATTGATGCCAAAACCCAAAAAACCGAAAATAAAAACAAAAAGCAACTGAACAGCTCTGCCCACCACCTCACCAACCGCGGGCGCCCATAATCGCAACTTCTTCTGGAAAATTCCCATAAACAGTTGGCTTGCGAGCTGAAATGACATACCCCAAATTCCCACCAACATCCCAAAACGGATTGCTTGCGAGTATGGCAGGAGAAAGGCCAAAAGAAGGGCGATAACAAAAGTAACAATAATGGTAATCAACCGAAGCACCCACGCTGTCTCAAATAGACGCTTCTCATCAGCCCCATCTCTTGATGCCTCACGCGTGAAAATAACGTAAATGCCGCCATCGGCAAACACAGAGACGATTGAAAGATATGCCATTACGGCAGCGTATACACCGTATGCCTGAACACCCTCTTGAATGCCAAGAGTAGCAGTTAACGCACGCGTCATAACCGCGATAGTTAAAATGGATATAATTGTACCCACTACGCGCCCCACTGAGGAGATAATTGTTCCGGTAAAAAGTCGAGCTGGCAGTATGGCCATGGCTTGAATGTACAACATCAACTTAGAAGGGGGAACAAAGGTTCCCCCTTCTACATATTTTTCAGGATTTGTATTCGCCCATGCCCGCCAAAACCGGGTCCCTCGGACGAATAATCACTCTTCGAGCCGGATCAATACCAACACTGGTTGTCTCCACCCCTTTTTCTTCCAATAACGCCATATGCACAATTCTTCGATCCATGGCCGTCATCGGTTCTAACGTTACCGCATGCTGACTAGACACCGCTCTTTGAGCCGAATCTTTGGATAATTTTTTTAGAAATTCCATGCGACGCAATCGATATGTATTTACATCTAAGATACATCGGCATTCTTTCGGCAAAATATCACGCAAAAGCAAACGCAAAATGTGTTCAAGCGCGCGCAAATTATTTCCACGCTCTCCAATCAGTAAGCCACTGTGCTCAGTCAATACTTCTACCCAAAGATGCGGAGAGTCGTCTTTGCGATGATCTCGGCAAAATACTGTACCCTCGATATTTAAATGGGCTAGTAATTCTTCCGCCACTTTGCTAACTTGCGCCGGCAAGTTATCTTGCTGTTCCTGCTGGTTGTTTTGGTCCATGTTCTTTAGTAATTATAAATTGTTGGTAAATTCCAAGGAGTGTCGTAACCACCCAATAAAGCGACAAACCGGCGGGGAAGCGTAATCCGATCACGACTGTCAAAATCGGCATTACATACAGAGTCTGGGTATTCATCATGGCGGCAATATCCGGCTCACTCGACTTTTTAGAATTAGCAGAAGCTGGCGTTTTAGGCAACATCATTTTTGTTTGGACAAATTGGGCTATACCTGCCAGCACTGCTAACACAACATTTGGAACAGCTAAATTTAAAAAACCAAAAGCGATGGGATTGATAGATTCGGGACGCAAAACCCAAGGATACAGTGCAGACAATGCATTGGTATTTAAACCATCAAAGAAAACACGGTAGAGAGCAATAAGAATTGGCAACTGAATCAGAAGCGGCAAACAACCGGATGCTGGATGAATCCCTTCTATTTTGTAAAGTTCCAAAGTTTTCTTTGTTTGCTCTTCTTTGTTTGGATATTTTTCCTTTATCTCTTTTAATTTTGGTTGCAAAGCTGACAGAGCTTTCTGTGACCGAAATTGTTTTGTAACAAGCGGATAAAGAATAATACGCACAATCGTGGTTAATAGTATTATTGCTATCCCAAGATCATGCAGAGGAATGACATTATATATTAAAATCAAACCGTTAAAGAGCGGGCGATAAAGCCCTTCATGAAATAACTGTCCAATTAGTGTAAATATGTTCATATGATCTATTTTGTCTCAAATTTAGCGGATAAACTAGGCACTGGGTCATAACCACCTTTATTAAAAGGGTGGCAACGAAGAATTCTCCTTGTCGCCAGCCCAAGACCTCGAAAAGGGCCATGAACACTGATTGCTTCTTTGGCGTACTCGGAACATGTTGGAGTATAACGGCAAACGCCAAAAGGGAACATAAAGCGCAGAAAACTGTGATCCGGCGAAAGAACCCTTTGATACGTACTAATAAAAAAGATGAGAATTTTTTTCATTGCTTCAACATATTAGCACGCTGCAAAAGTGAGCTTATTTCTTTTTCACAAAGTTGGAAAGAGTAGGAAGAAATCCCGCGTTGGGCATAAACAATTACATCATATATGCCATCCAGTGAAGGCAGAACCTCTTTTACACTCTCTCGTGCCCAACGGGCAACCAAATTGCGTTCCACGGCTTTTTTGGAGACTTTTTTACTAACAACAAAGCAAAAACGGCTGACATTGGATTGTCCAGACAAAAAACGCAACATAAACAACTCACCCCGCATTGCTCGGCCAGTTTTTTGCACCCTTTCTATATCGCGCTGCAAATGCAGACGATTTTTGAGGGGGAGCATCTCCTTATTTACGACGGCTTTTTACAGCCAACCGCTTACGCCCTTTTTGTCGGCGTCGTCTTAACACGTTACGCCCGCCCGGAGTTTGAGAACGCTTGCGAAAACCGTGAGTTTTGGCTCGCTTTCGTTTTTTAGGTTGATATGTTCTTTTCATAGCAGTTTTATAATCTAAGCCAAAGGGTACTGGGGAAGTGAAAAATAGTCAATCCATCTGGAAGAGAAAACCAAAGGTTTCCTCTTCCACACATCTCCCTCCTTTAGAAGTGTCGCTTAACCCCTGCCCGCAGTTGCTACCTGCCCACAACGCTTCGCGTAGTGATGCGGGTGGGCGCAACAGCGTTGCAGGCGGGCGAAACTTTGCGACTGTATTTACGGTTTATAAATGCGAACGACGAACGTTAAAATTCATATCTCTTATTTCTCCACAGACCCTGTTTTTTTCCTGAGCCAAGCCACATTTTCCCACTAATTAACTACCTAATCCACAGATACACACAAGTTTTCCACATACTTATACCCCTTTTAACGACTATTATTTTTTCTGCTTGTGCTATAATTTTTCCGTGAACACAAACCTCCCCGAAAACGAACTTTGGAAAACAGCGTTAGGCGAAATAGAACTGGCTGTAAGCAGTGTAAATTTCAATACTTGGTTTAAAAACACAATTCTCAAACGGAAAGAAGACGGATCAATTACCATCTACGCACCAAACATTTTTAACCGCGAATGGTTAGAAAATAAATATCACCCAATCATCCTTTCCGCCCTTCAAAGAATCGACAATGAAATCAATACGATTATTTACGAAGTGGCCCTAGCGTCTAACTTTGGCAGCAACTCAACAGCAGGCGGGTCAACTGTTCTGCTTACAAAACGCATGAACCAGCCCGCGCAAACCGCGCCCAACACAACATCCGATTCATCAGAAGACACAAACCACCCGGAAAAAGAAGAATTTGACTACGTTTCCAACCTCAACTGTCGTTACACTTTTGATTCTTTTGTTATTGGAGCAAACAACGAATTGGCCTACGCCGCCTGTCAGGCAGTAGTAAAAAAACCAGGCGGCACTTACAACCCCCTTTTCCTGTACGGTGGGGTAGGACTAGGGAAAACGCACCTCCTGCAAGCAACCGGCAACGCGATTATGCACAACCATGGGAAAAAAGTGATGTATCTAACCAGTGAAAAATTTACTCACGAGCTGATTACGTCTATTTCTAATCGTTCTACACATGATTTTAAATCAAAATACCGAGGGATAGATGTTTTAATCGTGGATGATATTCAATTCATTGCTGGCAAAGAAAAGACTCAGGATGAGTTTTTCCACACCTTTAATGAGCTTTATAGCTTAAATAAACAAATAATCATCAGTAGCGATCGCCCACCTAAAGCTATTCCCACGTTGGAAGACCGGCTACGTTCACGTTTTGAAGGCGGAATGATCGCGGATATTGTTATGCCTGACCTGGAAACTCGCGTGGCAATTTTGGAAAAAAAGTGCGAGCAAAAAGGAGTAATGATTGTTCGCGATGTTTTGCAATACATCGCCACACACGTCGCTCATAATATTCGCGAGCTCGAAGGCGCACTCAATCGAGTTTTGGCCATAAACCAGCTTAATGGAACCACAATAACTCTGGAATCCGCCAAATCAATTCTCTCCTCCATCATAGAACCAACTAAGAAAAAAGCTGTCCACACAGACAAAATAGTAGAGGCGGTTTGCGGATACTACAACATCGTCCACAGTGAAATATTCAGCAAAAGCCGCCGAAAGGAAATTGTGCGCCCCAGACAAATAGCAATGTACATTCTACGAAAAGACAATGGGAGTTCTTTCCCAACAATTGGTTCATCTTTTGGGGGAAGAGACCACACAACAGCGATGCATGCTTGCGAAAAAATAGAGGGGGACTTAGAAACAGATGAGACCTTAAGACAAGACCTGACTCTTATCAGACAAAAAATTTACGCTTAGACCTGTGGAAAATGGTGTGGAAAAACTAAGAGCATCTTGTGAATAATAAATAGCCGGCATGTGCAAAAAAAAGAGTTTATCAACACCCCAAAAAACATTCCACACAGTTGATGAAAAGAACACCTATTTTCTCCACAACATACAAAAAATAAAAATCTAATAATTCAGCTATACTAAGCCCAAAAAAGACAGTCTTCCACAAATTCACAATACCAACAACACAAACCGCAATTTAATTAATAAACTAACTACTGTAGAAAGGTAACTGAGGATAAATGAAATTTACTTGTACAAAAGAACATTTAATTAGAGCGTTGAAGAGTGTTAGTGGTATTGCAGGAAGAAATCCGACATTACCAATTTTGCGTAATGTTTTATTGAAGACTGAAAGAGGAAGATTAAAATTTTCAGCAACCGATTTAGATGTTGGAGTTTCCACATGGATTACAGGGAGAGTAGATAATGAAGGCGCAATAACTATTCCTGTAAAACAATTAACTGAATATGTTCAAAATCTTCCAAATGAGCACGTTAGTTTAGAGACGGACAAAGGGGGATTGTCTATAGTTTGTGGTTCCGCTCACGCGTCCTTTCAGGGAGAGGTTGCTGAAAATTTCCCCTTAATTCCTGTTGTCACAGGCGAAAATAAGTTTACAGTTTCCGCAAGCAAATTAGCTGAAGCACTAGATCGTGTTATTTATGCTGCGGCATCCGATGATACTAGACCGGAATTATCTGGTATTTTTTGTACAGGAAAAGAAAACATTTTAACATTAGTTGCTACAGATTCTTATCGTTTAGCAGAAGTTCAACTACAGATTAATGAAAATTTAACTAATGAATTTAAGGTTATTGTGCCACCAAGAGCGGCACAAGAGATAAAGCGTATTTTGGATGGGGAAGAAATAGTGACGGTGGTTTTGGCACAAAATCAAGTGTTAGTAGAGACACCAAATACTAGTTTGGTTTCTCGTTTGATTGAAGGAAATTATCCTGATTATAAACAAATTATCCCTGTTAAATCTGATACGGTCGCTTCTGTTTTGAGGTTTGATTTGTTACGCGCGCTAAGAGGAGCGAGTGTTTTTAGCTACGGGGAAGTTAATAGTGTTTTGGTGGAAATTACGGACAAAGTGGTGCGAGTCACCGCCACGGCTCAGGAAATTGGTGACACCGTATCGGAAATTCCCGCGGGTGTCACTGGGGAAATTGTAAAAATAAACTTCAATCCTCGTTTCTTAATTGACGCGTTAAATGGTGTCCCTGGCGAGAGGGTGCGGCTTGGACTTACAAACCCTTCTATACCGGCGCTTCTTAGTCCGGAGGACCCAAAAGAAAAGACTTTGGCCTTAATTATGCCGATAAAAGCTTAGTGGTTGGAAGGTTTAAGCGATGACCCACCGCCGTCTTCTGCTTGAGCGCGTCGCGGCGCGAAACTTTCGTAACTACACTCAAGTCGAAGCGTTTTTTTCAAATGGCTGGACGGTTTTAACTGGACAGAATGGAGCTGGGAAGACTAATTTTTTAGAGCTATTGGTGTTGAATTTGCAGGGCGTAAGTTTCCGTGGAAAATTAAGTAACTTGTTGCGTTGGGAAACAAAAGAAACAAAGATTGTGGCCGATTTGTCATCGGGCGAAAAAATATCCACCCATGTTTATTTCGAAGGTGGACGTCTTAAGCATGATCGAAATGTAAATAAAAATTCCGCGGAATTAATACAAGAAGCAGTGCCGCCAGTGGTTTTGTTTATTCCACAGGAGGAATATTTGCTGGATAGTCCAGCTGGACGAAGAAAGATTTTAAGCCGTGGTTTACTTCTGCAATCCCAACTGTACAGGAGACATTTTTTGCAGTATCAGCGCGTATTAAAACAGCGTAATTCTCTTTTGCGTATGGGAAAATTCCAAGCTTCAGCCAATGATGAATTAGCCGCTTGGACCGATGTTTTGGTTACTCCAATGTTGGACATTTGGCAGATGCGAGAGAAATTTCTGAAGGTTTTAAATGAAAATTTGCCGGCGGTTATTAAAAAATTAGGTGGAATAAATTTGACGCTTAAGGCGAATATCTCCTTGGGAGGAATGCCACAACACACAAAAGCGGATGAAATATCGCTCCAGGACATCACTACGCGCTTTAAAGAGGTGCGAGACCGTGAAAGGGATCTTTGTTCAACGCTTGTTGGACCACATCGTGATCTATTCAGTTTCCAACATGGCGGTAGGGATGTTTTGCCTTTGCTCTCCCGTGGCCAAAGACGCCTGCTCCTTTTGGCCTTGCATATTGTCGAAGGGGAGTACGCGGCCGAGTCTTGCGCAACCGCTCCATTGTTTGTTTTGGATGATATTTTTAGTGAGTTGGATGCGAAGCACCGCTCTGCAATTGGCTCTGCTCTTGCGGGAGAACAAGTGGTTGCCACCACCGCCGATGAGAAGATCTTGCCTGAATTACCGGATGATTCATTTTATTATCTTGTAAAAAATGGGAAGATGGAAAAGTGTTCTCCTCGTTAATTTTCTAGTATATTGTCATGTCGCTCACAAAATTAAATGTTTTTGCCGGTCGTGGTAAAAAAACATTAGCTGATAAAGAAGGCCATACTCGCCCGCGAAGATTGGAGCCGGAAGATTTAAGACAGGCGTTTTTGCGTGCGGCTAAAGAAAAATGGGGTGCGGATCATCCTGTGGATGTAAAAAAAATTATCAATGGAGTTATTAAGGTTACGGTGCCATCAGCGCCTTGGCGTGCTGCTGTTTTATGGGCGCGGCAAGAGATGGTTGAAAGAATTAACTTAGAACTTGGTAAGGAAGAGATAAAAAAAATTGTAGTTTGGTGGGAATAAAGGATTTAGAAGGAATAACCAAGGTTCTTCCTTCTAGGCATCTTTTTCCTTTAGCGGTGTCGCAAAGTTCGCCCGCCTGCAACGCTTTGCGTAGCAATGCGGGCAGGGGTCCCGAGCTTCGGGGCACATATGAAAGGAAGGAGATGCATAGAAGAGGGAACCATTGGTTCTCTCTTCTAAATGATAATTTATATCTTCGTTACTTCCGCTATATCCATTTCAAGGATAGTGGCGCCACCAACTTGAACATTTACTTGGTTGGGCAGCCCAACACTCTCAATATCACCGGCCGCAAAAGACGTATCAACTCGTTCAGTGTGAGATTGACAGGAATCCTTGATAATTTTTTTTGTTAATTCTATTTTTTCTTCAGGGAGGGCCATTAAAATTGTCACATTTTTGCGCTGGAGAAAGCCCCCTTCGCTTTCCATCGCGGTGGCGGATAAATTCTCCTGCCTAAGCGCGTGAAGCAATTTTTGGCTATCCTCTTTTTGCACAAAAACTATAATGAGTTTCATGGGATTGTAATATTTATGGGTGAAGTTTGACCTTTTTTGTTATTAGTTCCTGTTGCCAACACCCATAATGTATAAGTTCCCGGGGCGGGCAAGTCGCGCCAAGCAATTTCATATAAGCCACCGCCGGTATCTTTATTGGTGGCGCCAATACTGATAATTTTGTCTCCCAATTTCAATAATGCTTCTACGCTTTTTATCCCGCTTTTATCTGAGGCGTTCGCCTTGATGCTATAAGGGAAATCGACGGCAGTAAGTGTGGCATCTGCCCACGGAGAGAAAAGAGAAACTTTAGGCAAATCGGCGCCGGGATTTATTTGGATAGTACGTCCTCCTTGTCCAACTTTTCCTTCTTCTGTCGTTGCTCTGGCTTTCAACACAACTTGGCCGGACATTTGTGCGGAAGCAAATTTATAAAGCACTTCCCACGGTTCTGAAGTTCGCTCGCCAATTTTTTGATCATTGGCAAAAAATTCTACTTTAGTGACTCGGCTGGGGGCCTCAACTTGCACGGAAACCTTTAGCGGTGAATTGTGAATTATTTCGTCGACCGGAGAAGTGAAAGATATTTTGGGTTGGTTTTCCAACAAGCTGGGATCGCAGGAAACATCAGGAATTTTATCGACATACATTTTGCTGTCATCTGGGTGTTCTTTATTGTATTTTTCACGCCAAGCGGCAACGCCGGATTCCCATTTTGTGAACATCGGGTCGCTTCCCATGTTGTCTGGAGGACCATCAAGTGGCGAGTCCTTGTTTACAAAATAGAGAGGGGAATGGAAGGAAATAAAATCAACTGACTTGCCAATCGGGACTGAACAGTCAGCAGGAAGAATTGTCCCGCTGGCACGATCGTAGCGTAATTTTTTGGTGGGCAGACGGCCGTTGAGAACGTCGAGATCTGTTTTTGCTGGTTGCGGTTTTGTGAAGTTCTCGACAGGTGTGCCAGAAAGCACAGTGCGCATAAAACTATTCCAAATAGGAGCGGCGGCCACTACACCGTCGATGGCGTTCATTTTGGTATTGTCGTTGTTTCCTACCCAAACACCGGCGACAATACTTGGCGTGTATCCGATAGTCCAACCGTCTGTGTAGTCTTGGGCAGTTCCCGTTTTGGCTGCCACAGGCCTTGGTCCGAGTTGTAGTGGGCTGTTTGTGCCAAAAACTAATCCTCGGGCATTGTTGTCAGAAAGAACATCAGTAATTTGACGTGCAATTTCCGTGTTAAGCACACGATTTTCTGTGATAGGATTTTTAGTGGCATCGTAAATCACGCGACCGCTAGAAGATTCTATTTTAAGAATCGGGCGAGAGGGATGTTGCACTCCTTCTGTTGCAAAAACACTATACGCGGAAACCATATCGAGCAGGCGCACTTCTCCTCCTCCTAATACAAGAGACAGTCCATATCTGTCGCCATCAGTGAGTGTCGCGAGACCCATTTTTTGTGCTAGAGCGAGAGTGTCGTTTAACCCAGCCATATAAAGGGCTTCAACCGCCGGTATATTAAGCGAGTTTGATAAAGCTTGTCTTAACGTGACTGGGCCTCGGAATTTTTTATCGTAGTCTAACGGGCGATAGGGTTTTGTCGGTGTGCCAAAATCTATTGGGACATCAGCAAGGACAGTCTCGGTAGTAAACCCTTTTATCAACATCTGTGCGTAAGTAATTGGCTTAAAAGATGAACCGGGGGAGCGGGGGCGAATGGCTACGTTTACATTCCCGTCATTTTCAGTGTCAAAATAATCCACACTGCCCACCATTGAAAGAATATCGCCATTCTTAGGATCCAAGGCAACAAATGCGGCATTTTTTGCCCCACGTTTAACATTTTTAGGGGCTTGGGCGGCAATAGCATCTTCGGCTGCGCGTTGCATTTTATAATCCAAAGTAGTTGTTATTTTTAAGCCGCCTTCATTGGCCAATGTTGTGCCGAATTCTTTTTCAAGTTGCTCACGTACGTAAAAGACAAAATGTGGAGCAGAGATGCGATCTGCCTTCGATTTGAAGGTCAACTTTACCTGTTTTGCCGCTTCCGCTTCATCTTTTTTAATGTATCCTTGCTCCGCCATTTGATCTAAAACATATTTTTGTCTAGCAAAAAGACTGTCTGCGTGAGATCCGAAAGGTGAATAATACGAAGGCGCCTTTGGCAGAGCCGCGAGTAGGGCCGCTTGTGCTAAAGAAAGATCTTTCGCGGAGGTGCCAAAGAAGGATTGAGCTGCCGATTCAACTCCGCTGGTATTTGAGCCGTAGGGTGTCACATTTAGGTATGTTTCCAAGATTTTTTCTTTTGAAAGCTTTTTATCTACCTCTATCGCCAAAATGGCCTCACGCGCTTTTCTTGTAATTGTTTGCTCTGGGGTGAGCATTGTTTGCTTAATAAGTTGCTGGGTAATTGTCGATCCGCCCTGCAGTGATTTCCCGCGCATGTCTGCCCAAAGAGCGCGTAAAATACCGCGGATACTTATGCCGCCGTGTTTATAAAAATCTTTATCTTCCACCGCTACGGTTGCGTTGCGCAAATAGGGAGAGATTTCATCTATCGGTTTCCATGTGCGTCGAACATCTCCAAACTCGTAGAGTACATTGGTTCCCGTTCGGTCAAAAATTTTTGTGGATTCAACGCCTTTTTGTTCCCCCAGTTTACTAGGATCGGGTATGCCGGAGAAAATAAATCCTCCATAACCCAAGCAAAAAAGCGCTACGCCTATAATAGCGAACTTAATAACACGGCGTGCTAGAGGAGAAAGCTTGCGCTTAATAATTCCGCGGTGTTGCGGCAAATTTTGTCCTCCATTATACATTGTGCGTCGAACGGGCATACGCTATTTGGGAGTGTAGGTCGGAATAGCCGGTAACGCAAGCGCCTGGAAGAGGAGCCCTTGGTTCTCTCTTCCAGGCGCTATTTTATTAATCTTTTTTGTAGGGGGTCAATCAAAAACGGTGTGAGGTCTCGACGGCCTATTAGTAGTTCGTGTTTTAAGTGATCGCGAGCGGCAAGAGTTACTTCTGTAGAAATTTGTTCTCCTCCAAGAATGAATTTTAGGGGGATAACGTGTCGTTCTTCTTTTCCCAGCGCGCTTTTAATTATTTTGCGGTGTAAAACATTGTTTTTTAACAGGCCGTATTCTTCAGCCAAATCACGATCAATGGACGAGCGGTATGCTCCGGTATCTATTTTGGCTACGTAATTATGGGGATTTCCCTCCGAATCAAAAATCAAAACATTTTCTCTTACTCCAATACGCTTACGTTTTTTTTCGTTTTGCGGTTGGGTGTACAAAGAGAGGGCAATATCGACGGCATGCTCTGGAGTGCTGATGGTTAATTCTTCCAAGCGGCGAAGGCGATCGCGCAGTGTCGTGCGGTTGGCTAATTGGATAGAAAGTCCTGGGCGTGAATTCATTTCCAAGACCATAGGCCCGTCTTCGCGATCTACAGCTATGTCTACGCCTGTGTATCCAAGATTAAGAACGTTCGCTGTTTTCGCGGCAAGTAGTAAAATTTCTCGAAAATTTTCTATGGTTATATCTTCCAATGGCAAGCGCGTGCCGGGATAATATGAAATATATTTATCGCGACAAATAGCTGTTGTTGTTTTTCCTGTTCCTAAATCTATTCCGACGCCGATGCCGCCAATGTGTAAATTTGAACGTCCTCGTGATTCAACAGTAGGGAGCCGAAGCATTGCCATAACCGGCACAAAATTGGCAACCAAAATGCGAATATCTGGAATTCCTCCCGTGGAATAGGGTTTCAATTCTCTTTGGACTTTTATTCTTTGTTCAAAAAATGCAATATCCGGGACATTATTTATAGAAAAATTCCCGTCTAAAATATCATAGGTACGCTCACGAACATCCGCAAAGTCCACGGGCGTTCTGTTCGCGCGGACCCAATGTCCTTTTTTGCTTCTGCCAAAAATAACCATTATTCCGGCGCCGCCGTAGCCATAGTTTGGTTTTAATACAAAACTGGCCGGCAATTTTAACCAGTCGAAGTTTTCCGCGTCACGACGGGATTTTATCACTCCGTATAAATGCGGTGTGGGTATCCCGTGTCTAATCAGCAAATCCTTTGTTGCCAGTTTGTCATTTGCTATTTTTGCCGATTTTGCTGAATTCAGCGGGCGAATGTACTGCAAAATACGAGCATTCATGCCCAAGACATTTCGCCTTCTTCTTGTCAGATTGCTCATGCCTTACCCGGGAATAAAATTTTTCTAAAACGAAAATATTCCGTTATGCGAAGGCCTGTCCAGCGGCCAAGCAAAATATTTATCGGAATTGTGAGTAAAATAATTTCCGGGAAACCAACAACAAGTGACTGCAGCGCATCCCATTGGATAATCAATGTGGCGGCGACAGATAGAAATAAAGTTTCTACGGTTAAAAGTACCGCTTCTCGAAAACCCAAACGAATCTGTGATTCCACAAACTGTTCGGCCAAAGAAACCAAAATAAGAATTGGAAAAACCGAAAAAGCTAAGGCACCTGTTTGTTTAAGGAATAGTCCTCCTATTGCGAATAAGCCAAGCACAGCGAAAGAGGTAACTGTTAGAACGAGAGCCATTCTGGGCAGATAAAGCAGGCGGAAACGTCGTAGCAGAAAACGTGAAGCAGTGGCTGCCACAAGTACGACGAGAAAAATTAGTAAACCGTATGGAAGGCCTATGGCTAGAAACGATAATGTAACAGCGGCGGGTGTGAAAATGCCGAACGCTTTAAGTCCAATTATTTGACGAGAAAATGCCAGGAGAGTGGCGATAATCGGCAACATTAAAACAAGAATAATGCTGGATATTGGCACCCCTGAATTTACAAGAGCGTTAACCGCGTAGGAAAGCGCGTTCCAGGGCATAAGGCGGGAAACTGCTCTTTCGCTGTATGGACCCAGATTCCAAAATGGTGTGCTTTGAGTGCGAATAATGTTGGAAACGTCATTGGCGGTTTTTGCTTTGATTATTAAGGGCAGCGTTTCCGATTTGGCCAAAAGAACATAATTTGGTCTTAAAACGTTAAATGCTGTTTGCGCTGGTCGTGCCACAATTGAGAATGCTTGGTCTGCGATCAAAACCACGCCTTTTTCTTCCATGTGCATTTTTTTCTTATCCTCTGGAGAATCTTTGCTTAGCAGTTGCCCAATGTTGGAAATAATATCTGAACCGCGTGTTCCATTCGCCCAAACGAAAATAATTGGAGCACGTTCTAAGTCGGGGCGTTTTTCTACCACTTGTTGAGCAATATTTTCTGCGACTATCGTTGCTGACTCTTGTGGTGTAAAAGTTGTTAACAAAATATCTTCTTCGGCGGCTTTGTCTCTTAGCGGGGCAATTTTTTCCTGAGGGACGGTTTCGTCGATTAAAAGCAAGCTTTCTGTGCGGAAAACTCTTACATTCGTGCTAGATTCTCGACTTTCATTATTATCATTTATAACCAAACGTACCGAGTAAGATCCGGCGCGACGATATTGGTGCGATACTCGTTCTCCTGTGCCTTCTCCGCCATCACCGAAATACCAAGAATAAATGGGTTTGGAATTTTGTGGTATTTCCGATTCGGACGCGTCGAATGAGACTATGTCGCCGATTAAGACATCTTGGGGTTGCCCGACATTTGCCGTGAAATTATTTTGGGCAAAAACTTGCGATGTTGAGAAAAACATCGTACCGCAGATAATAACAAAATATAAATATTTTTTCATGTGTAAAAATTAATGAAAATGAGAAAGTCCCACAAAAGCTAATGCCAACGCGTCGGCGGCATCGTCTGGGGTTGGTAGAGTTTGCAAAGCAAAAAGTCGTTGCACCATTATTTGAACCTGAAGTTTAGTTGCTTTGCCATAACCCGTAACACCAATTTTAACCTGTTGCGGGGAAAGTTCCAGGATAGGAATATTGGCTTGCTTGAGGGTTGTGAGAATCATGCCGCGGGCTTCCGCTACCGCCATGCCGGTGCGGATGTTTTTTGAAAAAAAAAGTTTTTCCACGACTGCGCCGTCTGGTTTTTGCGTTTCGATTATTTTGAGCAAGTTGTTTTGTAGAGAAACGAGACGTTCGGATTGCGCGGTTTTAGGTTGTGTTGTTACACATCCTATTGTGTGGCAAAGATATTTATTGCCATTTTGTTCCGCTACGCCAAAACCCATCCTTCCGGTTCCCGGATCTATCCCTAGTACGCGTGCGTGTTTTGACATACCCAGTATATCAACTGCCAATACAAGCGATTTGCGATCGCTTATAAATAGCAGAGTCTAAGGATGAGTATAATGTTTCGTACATAATAATATGTTGTTGACCCAGATAATTTTTAGTTGGCAGTTGTATTGCTGGGCATATTTTTGTATCTATTCAGATACGGCGTTAGTTGTAACAGATGTTGTGTCGGCGTGATCGTCAAGGAGATCGATCAATCTTTGTAGCTGGTCATGTTCTTTTTCCGAAAGTGTAACGGTGTTTTTGGGGTGCATGATTAACTGAGAAGATGTTATTTCATATTCTTTTTTCTTCAGTTGTTCGGTGACAGAATGCAATTGATCTGGCTGCGTAACGACTTCCAAAGTTTCTTCGTCATTGTCTATTTCAAAAGCTCCGGCATCGATGGAGTCTAATTCCGCCTGTTCCAGGTCTTTCACATTTTCTATAATAATCTGACCGCGTCTTTCAAAAAGCCACTGAAAACTGCCCAGTTCCGCTGGACTGCAGTTGTGATCAGAAAGGATGTTTTTTATTTCGCCGTAAGAGCGGTTTTTATTGTCGGTTAAAACGTCAATTAGAATAGCGCTGCCACCCATGCCTCGTGCCTCTACTGTGATTGATTCCAAAACCACTCCATCTCCGGCTCCCGCGGCGCGCTCAATGGCCCTTTCAATGTTATCTTTGGGCATGTTTTCCGCGAGCGCCCGATCTATCGCCATGCGTAGATGAAAATTTATAGCAGGATCAATGCCCGCACTTTCGCGAGCGGCAAGGGTGATGCCGCGGGAAAGTTTAGAAAAAACAACCCCACGTTTAACATCAGTCACGCCTTTTTGGCGTTTAATTTTTGCCCATTTGGAATGTTTGGACATGCGTTTAACTTTATCGAGGAAATGGTGACACATGGACGGAAACGTGTAAAGAGTGTGAATAACAGTATTGCGATGTAGGATGGCATTGGGGTGTAAACAAACAAACACAAAGCACTTTATAAAGGAAAATATATGTCTACCACAAGAAGTTTAGGAAGAATATTTTTGTTGCAGAATGAACAACTTGTCACTTTAAGAAATCTAGGGTGGATCTGCGGAGTCAGGTTGAAACATGCGGCGCGACTTTGCGGGGAGGATCCTTGCTTGTTGTCAGTCATGATTCTTCGGAGATTTTATAACAAGTTTGGTCGATTGGAGGAGGAGAAGGGAAAACTTCGAGGGATGCTAGACAAGAGGTGGCGGAAAAAAAATCCACATAGCTTTTTTGCTCCTGTGGTGATGGCTGATCAAGCTATTGAGTTGTTCATTCAAAAGTACGCGCAAAGAGTTCTGCGTTTTTTGAATAATCTTCTGCGCGGAAATGTCGGCGGAATACCGGCGAGCAGTGAATTGGGCGACGACAGAATTCTCGTGCATCTGGTTCTTTATGCGGCGCACGCGGAGCAATGTTCTTTTGCTGACAACCATGTTTCCAGTTCCGGCGCATGGCGACGCTTGTGTAGGTTTCTCCGCGAAGAGAAAAGAAGAGCTGTACGAGAAAACGATCTTACTGGTTCGCGCGACAAAGCAATGTCTTTCTTGGCTTCCGTTTTTCTGGCGCAACTTCTGAGTGCATATCGCGCTGAACCGCATACGGCATTTCTGGATTTTGTTACCAGTATGCACGATGCCGCCGTCAGCGCTTCCTAGTTGGAGCGCTTTTTTTATGTTTGTCGGGGACTTTTTACTAGTTGCCCTAAATGCACCCAAGCGGGTAAAATAGAAGGGCGCATTTGATCTTTATTAACATCTGGAGGGATGTTCACGTTTTGGTGTTACCAAGCGGGAATTAATAAGTAATCCACACAAAATGAAGGGAGGTGAGTTTCATGGCAGATGAACAGAACACAGAAGGTGGGGTTGTTGAGCGTCTTCGTAACTCCCCAAGAACGGTCTCCACGATTATCGTAATTTTGATTATTGCCGGTGCGATTTTTGCCTTTTCTGACAGAAAACAGAACGGAGCAAATCCTTCAGCGGAACCAACGGCGGAAGAGCCGCAAAATGTAGCGGAGTCGTCAGCGTCAGCATCGCCGTCTGGAAAAGCGGCATCGACATCAGCGGCGACGGCGAAGCCGGGAAGCAGTGTAAAGGAAACGCCAAAGCCAACACCTCTTCCTGATGCAAAAGAGACTGCGGAAGCTTATACAGAGGTGGCTACTCGTGGTCAAAGCATAACCAAGCTTGCTCGTATGGCAACAAAGCGCTACATCGACGCAAATGCTTCGGAAAAAGATCTGAGCAATGAACAAAGAATTTTCGTTGAGGACTATTTAAAAGACCAAACCAACCGTAAGTCGTTGGTTGTTGGCGGAGAAGTAACATTCTCAAAGGACGCAGTGCGTAAGGGTATTGAAGAAAGTAAGAAGTTGACAGATGCGCAGTTAAAAAACCTACAAAAATACGCGCGAAATGTGAACTGGAACTAAAAAACAGATTAGCCGTTCTTAATTCGCCAAAAAATTATAGAGTCGGTTATTTGTTTAACTGGATCGGCTATCGTTGCTGGACAACGAGGCCGGATTCCATTTGAGTGATGTATAGTTAAAACATGAAGGAAAAGGAATTTATTCGGTGGATAGGCCATATTAAAAAATATCGTTTGCCTATTTTGAAAAACATGTCATCTGAGTTAATATTTTCTGGAGTTGGAATAGAACTGGGCGCTGGCACTTGTTGGTTTTGCAGTGTTATTTCTCAGAAGGAAAATGTGGATAAAATATATGCTATTGATACGAATCAAGATAGAATTAAATTGGCTAAAGAAAAATTTATTCCGTATTTTCAAGGCCGAGAGGATAAAATAGAACTCCTGAATCAAGATTTTGAAAATGTTAGCTTTGAATTGCAATCAATAGATTTTATTATTTGTGACGCGTCTTTGCATCACGCGATAAACTTAGATAGATTACTGAAAAATATGCGAAAATTTCTTAAGCCGGAAGGATTTTTATTGGCAATTAGAGAGCCGGTTTTACCTAAACTGGAACCATTAAGGGTATATAGACGATGGAATTTCGGTAGAAAGCAAAAAAGACAAGGCGATATTGAAAATATTTACTCAAAAGAAGAATGGGAAAGTTATTTTAAGAATGCCGGTTTTTGTTTAAATTTTGTAGAATATAAATCATATTCAACAATAAAAGAAAGAATGTTGAGCAAGATTAGTTTATTTAATGGGATTTTGTTTAGCAGGTATTATTTAATCGGAAAATAAATCTTATCAAACAAGACGGCTATCGTTGCTGGACAACGAAGCCGGATTCCATTTTGCTAGTCTCTAAGAATGGAATTCGGGAGAAACTTTGTTTATTTTTAAATCAACTGTGTACCAATTAAAGGTGACATTGTGGTCTGATGTTTTCTCGTAAACGTGAATTGTATATAAACCATTGGATTCGCTCGTTATTTCAATAATTGGTATGCCTCCGGTTGCGGAGTTTGTGTTATTCGAGCTAGAAAACAAACTTAGCCACTTTTTAACGTCCGTAAGACTTCTTACTTTATCGATTGCTGTCGTAGCTGAAAAAATATTTTCAATCCTTACTAACCCAGTTTTGTACTCTTGCCCGTTGAATTTATGTGTTGATTGATTTTTGCCATCGTAAATTAATTTTGCAATACCGTCGGCAGGGGTAAATGTTAGATGATTTATTGTTAAATCAGGTTCTGCTAAATAATGAACAATTTCGTGTGAAATGAAAGCCAACGATATGTCAGAAATATCTGGTGTTGCCTGGTGGAAAATTCGTAATCCGTCATAGAGGGATTTTAGAGTAATATTTTTGATGATTGGAGAGCCGCCGATAATCTGGATTCCCACAGTACCATTTTCTATTTTTGAATCGGTTATTGTTGCGTCGGAATTTAGCATTATTACTAATCCGGCTACGTTATTCTGCAGATCCGCTTTTTTGATAACAACTTTTCCGTTTGAGTCAGCCGTAATAGCCGCTGTAGCGTTACTAATATTGGATTCCGAGAGGGAAATTGCCCCCCCATTTTTTGCGACAAGGCCGTACCAATATTGTTTGGAAGGATGAATTTGGTTTGAGAGCCATGTGGTTTTTTTGGCGTTTAGTTCTCCTTCAACTTCAATACTGGCATCACGTTCAGCGTAAATAATTGTTTCTGGCAAAATTGTTACTGTTGCACTTTTGGGAATAATTACTTGGCCACGCAGGATATAAGTTCCTTTTGTAATATTTTTATCAATAATGCCGGTAATTATTGGCGAAGAGTTTTCATGGACATGGACTGCGTTACGTTTTGCCTCTTCTTCTATGTTCATATTTACGAGCGGTGAGCTTAATTTTGGCTCATCTCGCAAAAGAACGGTTAAAAAAAAGCCCGCAAGAAGCAAAGAGACAACGGCGCTGATTTTTAAAATTCTATTTGAAGACAGCATGTTAATTTTCTTGATTTAATAACGCAAAATGGCGCCAATTTTACCCAATGCTTGTAAATCTACGCTGTCCATAACAAATTCAACCTCGCCTTTTTCAGTGAAAACGCGTTCCGCGATTTCTTCCGAAAGATCATCAATGCTTTCTGTCCGCAGATTGCAATTTGGACATTGTGCCACAGGCATAAAAAGCATTTGGCAATTACGACACAGGACTCCATTGGTGTGAAAGTCGTTGTGCAAAATTAATTTAGCAACTTTTTTTTCATTTACCGCGTCTAAAGTTTCTTCAATACCCGATACCGCTTTATTGGCGTGGGCTAATGTGTCTCGTAATTCTTGTACCGCCAATTGTTCTCCGACTCTTTCCGCTTCAGAGGCAACTTTTAGTGTTCTTTCTAATGTTTCGTGCGTAGATTCATGCGGATTGGATGGAATTGTCCCAACAATCATCTTTAATTCTCGTTCCGGTAGATTCTTTTTTAATAAATGAATCATGTTGTCATCACCCCCCAAGATAATACGTTTAATGTCCGTCTCTTGCAGACGTTTGGCGGCGAATTTTGTGATGCGTTGAACATGTTGTTCCACCATATGTTCTATTTTTCTTTCAAACCTTTTCTGCGACCATCCGCCTTCATCGTGGCGTTTTGGGATATCACTTACAAATTCTTTGTTTTCATGAATTTCTCCCAGTGAGACGAAGAAAAAATTAGCGATATGACGATTAATGATGATAACGGCATACGGTTCGTATTGATCCAGTAAAAACATTAGTGGTCTTACGAAGGCGTTTTCTTCAACATGCGCTTGAGAACGCACCGGTTGGGGAAGGGTGTAGATCATAATGTGCCGATCTTCCGCCGCTAATGTATCCGAAAGGGATGCAAAAACTGCGATTGCGCGAATGGCCGGATGAACTAAAACCTCTTCGTCTAGAAAAGTGAGAATCTTTGGGACAATTTCTTGGTGCAGGGAATTTTGAAGCGAACTTGGTTTTTTGTAGCGCGTGAGGATTTTTTTATTGACATCGGATAGTTGGCGACGTAGTTCAGCCAAATAATGCTGTCCCTCGGGTGTTGTTTTGTCTAAATTTAAATACATGCTCATTACAGGTGCATGTAGAGATTTATCTTTCTCTAGTTCTCTCAGTTCTTTTTTGTTAAACATATCTTTATCTTATGCCATAGCAACCTTAAAACAAAGTGATGATTATACGACAAACGCCGTCTTTGCGAGCCATCGACCATTCTAAAGAATGGGCGAGGCGCGGCAATCTCAGCGCGAAAGTTTAAGCTGACTATATTGATAATGTTGGTTAGCTATTATTGGGGATTGCTTCGGGCTAAAGCCCTCGCAAAGACACGAACCCCAATAAAAAACCGGCCTTTTGAGCCGATTTTTCAGATTTCAAGCGCCATTATTTCTGTAGACAATAGAAGGTAGCCGCCGAGGAGAACACTCGCTAAAAGCCAGCGTACCCGATCTGGGCAGAAACCCCCGAAGCATTGCCTACAGGAACAATGGCGTGGAGTTTTAACTTCTTTGGTTTTTCCAATCAAGAAAGAGGTTTGTTCTTTTTTGAAACAGCGTCACTTGCCGACCCATCCAAACTATCGGTTTATTGACTTTCTATAATATACCGATACGGAAAATGTGTCAAGTACTCGTGTTTCGGTGTAAAATGAAGCTATGGAATTTGAAGAGACGCAGGAAGAAACTTTGGCGGTTTTAGCACCGGAAGCGGAAAAAATGGAAGATGAGGTGGATGCTACTTTGCGTCCACAAACACTTAAAGATTTTGTTGGGCAAGATGGAATAAAAAAACATTTGGATGTTTTTATTGCCGCCGCGAAAAAAAGAAATGAGCCGTTGGAACACGTATTGTTTTCTGGTCCGCCGGGTTTAGGAAAAACAACCCTGGCGATTATTTTGGCAAAAGAAATGGGTGTGAATTTGCGTATTACCTCCGGTCCCGCTATTGAAAAAGCGGGAGATTTGGGAGCTATTCTAACTAATTTAGAAGAAAATGATATTTTGTTTATCGACGAAATTCACCGTTTAAATCGTACGGTTGAAGAAACGCTTTATTCGGCCATGGAAGATTTTGTTTTAGATGTTGTCTTGGGGCAGGGGCCGGCTGCCAAAACAGTGCGACTTACGTTGCCGCACTTTACGATTGTCGGCGCGACCACCAGAATTGGCTCGCTTTCCGCACCGCTTAGAGACAGGTTTGGCGTTGTCCACCGTCTTCAGTTTTATGAACCGTCGCATATTATTTCCATTTTGCGCAGGTCGGCGCGTATTTTCGGCGTGGAATTAACAAATGATGCCGCCACGGAATTAGCAAAGTGCAGTCGTGGAACTCCCCGAATCGCCAATCGTCTTTTAAAACGTACACGCGATTTGGCGGACGTGCGAGAAGAAACAAAATTATCCCAAGATATTGTCCATAAAACTTTAGAAATGTTAGAAGTTGATCACTTGGGATTGGATCAAACCGATAGGCAAATATTGGCCGCAATCATCGATGTTTTTCAAGGTGGGCCGGTAGGCGTGGAAACATTGGCCGCGGCAACTCACGAAGAGGTGGAGACACTGGAGAGTGTTTATGAACCGTATTTAATGCAACTGGGACTTATTCAACGTACCCCCCGGGGAAGAATCGCTACCGATTCCGCCTATGTTCATTTGGGTAGACCAAGAAATGTTGGTCAAAATACGCTAATATAAAAGATGTAATGAGTTCTCTCCTTTTTGTCGCTTTAATAATTTTTTGTATTTTCCTTTTATTTTTTGCTGTCTACAGTTTTTTTCTTGTTTACCACTTGTACGAATTTTCTATGAATGCAAGCAATGCTTGGATTTTGATTACTACGTATTTGGTTATAGCGGCGATTTTAACGGCTATTGTTATTTTTTATCTTTCGCGAATTAGTTGGAACGCTCCTGCTTTCACTTTTATTCAATTATAAAAAAAATGAACTCTTCGCATCAAAAAGTAACAAAAGAGTTTAAAGTCCCTGGCGGTTTCCATGAAAATGAAGAAGTGTTGATTTTTCTGCGAAGGCACTGGTTTGTAATGTTTTTGAATTCCCTATTTTTTATTCTTCTGATGGCTTTGCCGTTTGTTATTTTTTGGCTTACCCCTCAAGCTCTGGCGGATTATATCGCAGACACTGCGTGGCAGGGGATTCTGGTGATGTTTTTTGGGGGCTACTACATGCTGATGTGGTTATTCTTTTTTGCGTCTCTTGTTGATTATTATTTAGATGTTTGGATAGTCACCAATGAAAGGATTATCGATATCCAGCAGATTTCTCTTTTTAAACACGTAGTCGCGGAACAAAGAATCGTACGCGTGCAGGACGTAACCAGTTCTGTGCAGGGGATTATTCCGACGTTTTTAAACTACGGAAACGTGAATATTCAAACTGCCGGCGAGATGGAACGTTTTTCTTTTCAACAAGTACCGGATCCCGAGGGAGTGAAGAAAATCATTTTTCGAGCTTATGAGGATGCTATTGGGGGTAATGGTGGAGAAACACAAGCGCTAGACATTGAGAGTCGTCGTGACGGAACAGGGCCGATGTTTGAAAATCGTTTTCATCAATAATTATTTGGATGAATTTAAAAACGCAATTTACTACAGTAACATCTTTCTCAAAAATTGTTGCTGCAGCATTATTTATTAGCTTGCCATTTTTTGGTTTTTGGTTAGGCACAAAATTTCAAAAATCTCTCCCGAATACTCAAGTTGTATTAGTAAATAATGATACATCTGTCTCAACACCAATACCCACTCCGGAGAAAAAAGAAAAACTTCCTGATGCTTGTACCGATGAAAGACTTATGAATCAAGCCGGCATAAATACTTGTTCACAGACGTTGTATGATGAGGCAAATTCCAAACTTGCAAAAATCTATGCGCTTATTTTGAAAGAGCCAATTATTTTAACTGAAGTTGATCCGCAGCAAAAAGAAAGAGAAGATAGAATGTTGAAGAAGTCGCAAGATCTTTGGAAAAAGTATGTTGATGCGGAGTGTGAATATGAAAGTGACAATTTTTATGGTGGTAGTGCGTGGCCGATGATGTATTCTGGTTGTCAGACAAATTTAACCAAAAAGAGAATAGACGATTTATTGGATGTTCAGAAAGGTTTTTTCGGAGAAATTCCTAGTTATTTAAAAGAGTATAGTCAAAATTAGATTTTTAATTGGGACTTAGCTATAGTGTCCTAATACTTTTTATGAGAACAAATGATCTGGATTACTATTTGCCCAAGGAGCAAATATCACAGCAACCGATGTCGCCAAGAACCGCGGCAAAACTTTTTGTGGTAAACAGAAATACTGGTAAACAAGAACACGCGCACGTGGCTGATTTGGAGCGGTTAATAAATGAGAACGATTGTCTGGTTTTGAATGTTACCAGTGTCTTGAGGGCTCGTCTTTTTGGTACTGCTACAACAGGAAGCAAGCGGGAAGTTTTTTTGATTAAGAAAATCTTTAGAGAAAATGCAGAAGAAAACATATGGGAGGCACTGATAAAGGGATCAGCAAGACAAGGTGACGAAATATTTTTAGACGGTGACATTTCTTTGAGTGTGGAAAGAAATAACGACGATGGAACTTTCTTGGTTTCTTTCCCAATACCGGATGAAAAATTACAGGAATTTTTAGTTCAACACGGACACGTGCCCGTACCGCCGTATATCCATCGCGAGCCGGGATCTTTGGAATACGAAACTGTTTATGCCGATCCAAGTCAACGTAGATCCGTGGCTGCTCCAACAGCGGGGTTTCATTTAATGGAAGAATTGTTAGCAAGCTTAAAAGAAAAAGGAGTGCAGATTGAAAAAGTTGTTTTAGATGTTGGATTGGGAACTTTTCAACCGGTACGAACAGAAAACTTGGAAGAGCATAAAATTCACTCAGAAAATATTTTTGTGAGCGAAGAATCCGCCCAACGAATAAATGAAGCAAAAAAGCAAGGGAAAAGAATCGTGGCGGTAGGTACTACTACATTACGTGTTTTGGAATCAGTAGCCAACGAAGACGGTACAATTAAAAGTTATTCCGGTGAGACAAGTTTATTTATTACACCTGGATACAAATTCAAAGTTGTGGATGCGCTGCTGACTAATTTTCACTTACCAAAATCTTCTTTGTTGGCGCTGGTAGCTGCTTTTATTGGATCAGTCGATGTAACTTTGGACATTTATAATGAAGCTGTAAAAGAAAAATATCGTTTCTTCTCTTTTGGGGATGCGATGTGGATTGAGTAACCCACTCCGAGCATGCTGGCCTGGAGTTGCCTGATGGCAGCCCTCGCCCTCCCTTATCAAGGAGGGAACGCGTCGCGTTTCTCCCCTGATAAGGGGAGACGAAGAGGGGTTAACGCAAACACATTTCTATCTTTTACTGTGTTGTAATATAATTATATACATGAAAAAAGTGGCGTGGATAAGTTTGGTTTTTATTTTGTTACCTACTTTTTCCACTCACGCTTCGGTTGATGATATTGTGATTAATGAAGTTTTATCTGATCCGACCAACACTACGGAAGACAAAGAATTTATTGAAATATGGAATAAGGGAGACCTCGAAGTCGATCTTTCTGGTTTTTATACTGACGATATTGATAATGGCACGTCGCCGCGCCTAATTGCCGATGGAACAAAAGTAGAAGCGGGTGGTTATTTGGTTTTTTATATGAAAGGAATACTTAATAATACCGGTGGGGATAGTGCGCGAATACTTAAGCCGGATGGTACTTTGCTTATGGAAGTACCTTTTGGCAATAGCCATGGAAAAGATGTTTCTTACTCACGTAAAGTGGATGGATCCTATGAGTGGACAACTAAAAATACTCCAGGAGAAGAGAACGTCTTTGATATAGTTGTCCCAACACCGACTCCTACTTCAACACCCACATCAACTCCAACAGCGACACCAACTCCTACATCGTCTCCCACATCTACTCCTAGTCCAAGTCCAACGCCTGATTATAGTGGGGCGAAGTTTCTGATTGTAAATGAGGCGTTGCCTGATCCTGCGGGGAATGATGGCGAGAATGAATTTATTGAAATTAAAAATACATCTAGTCAAGCGATTGACCTGGCTGATTTTTATATTGACGACGCGGACGGTGGTAGTTCCCCGTATAAAATTCCTGATGGTACTACAATAGAGGTCAATGGTTATTTGGTATTTTATTCGCGTGATACAAAAATTTCTTTGAACAATACGGGTGATAAAGCGAGATTGCTTTATCCGGATAAAACTCTACTGACGGAAATGGCTTTTGATAAAAGTCCCCAGACAGATACTTCCTACGCGCGTAAAACGGATGAATCTTGCGCTTGGACAACAGAACCGACACCGGGGGAAGAAAACAACTTTGTGGATATCGATGCTGATTCCAGTCCGACTCCAACGCCAAAATCTTCGGCAACACCAAGCCCGACAACATCGGCAAAACTAAGAGCAGTTTCTGAGGAAAATGTGCCTAAAGTTCTTGCTGCAAAAACAATAAAACGTACACAGAAAAGCGGTAAAGCAATAGCCGCTGTAACACCACTGAAAGATGCTGTTGAAACAAAAATTGAAGATTTAAAACAAATACCGATAGGCACAAGAATAAAAGTGCGCGGAACTGTTTCGCAAAATCCCGGATCTTTTGATCAACAACTGATGTATTTAGCCGGTTCAGGGGTGGGTATATATTTGGCACAGGGTATTTTTCCAGAACTTGCTTACGGTGACACTGTGGTGGTTACTGGGGTTTTAGCTAAACCAAACAAGGAATTTTTTATTGTTGTCATCAAGCCGGAAGACATTAATAAAGATGGTGGAGGAGTTGTCCTAATCCCGCATCAAATAAATATGTCTAAAATGACTGAAGAAAATATTGGTTGGTTAATAAAAACCGAGGGAAAAATAGTGCAGAAAGAAAAAGACAGTTTGATTCTAGAAGACGGAGGTAGTCAATTAGAGACATTGTTGGCAAAGGAAGTGGACTTTAAAGTTGGCGAGAGGGTAACTGTGACTGGGATTGTTTCAACAAGTGGTGATAATTTAAGGATATTAGCATCGGACGTCGAATCAAAAAACGGAAAATCTTTTGTTGTTCAAAACAATTTAAGAGCTTTAACAATAAATCGCTGGAAAGAAATTGCGTCAACTTTTTGTTTTTGTTGCGCGGCAGTAATGTTTGTCTATTTAAAAATAAAACCACAGCCCGTCTTTGCGAGGCACATCAGTGCCGAAGCAATCCCCAATAACGAACAAACTAAATAATAATGTTATACAAGTCCTTCCGCTGAGGATTAAAGGGATGAATCAGTTCCGTCTTATTTTTTTTGAACCACCATCACACAAAACAGCGTTTAATTTGTTTGATAGGACGTAAATGTAGCCAACCTTATCCGTCATAGTTAGCTTAACATTTTCTTGTGGGGGTTGCTTCGCTGCGCCCCTGCCCGCATTGCTACGCAAAGCGTTGCAGGCGGGCAAACTTTGCGACACTTTGAAGGAAAAAGATGTCTAGAAGGAAGAACCTTGGTTCTTCCTTCTAGGTTTATACCGTTCCGACCCGTCCTACTTCGTCCAAAGTTGTAATACCATCGATCATTTTAATTACCGCGTCTTGTGTGATAGTAGTCATTCCCTGACGCAGAGCAGCTTCGCGGATTTGGTTAGTATCTGCACCGTCTATAGTTAGTTGTTCCACTTCGCCCTCCATAGAAAATATTTCGAATACAGCCATACGGCTGTGGTAGCCGCTTTTGTTGCAAGCATCGCAGCCGACTGCTTTTTTAAATTTCAATTCAGGATTATCTAAAATCGCCGGATCAAAAACTTCTTTTTGCACGCCGATCATAATTTTTTTAATTGAATCTCGTTCCGCCTGTTCTGGTACGTAATCTTGTCCGCATTTTGGACAGACTCTGCGTACTAAACGTTGGGCGATAATGGCATTAACAGCAGGCGCGATAATAAACGGTCGTACACCCATGTCGATAAGACGGGGAATGGATCCCGGTGCGTCGTTTGTATGCAAGGTGGAGAAAACCAAGTGCCCCGTAAGAGCGGCATGCATGGCAGTTTCGGCAGTATCAGTATCGCGGATTTCACCGACCAGAATGACGTCCGGATCCTGACGTAAAATGGATCGTAGCCCAGCGCTGAATGTGTAGCCCTCTTCTGCGTTTACTTGAGTTTGTTCCACGCCAGGGAGACGATATTCGATAGGATCTTCTAACGTAATAATTTTTAAGTCAGGAGAGTTAACGTGCTGAATGAAGGCGGCCAAAGAGGTTGTTTTTCCGGAACCTGTAGGACCTGTGCAGAGAACCATGCCGTCCGGTTTTTTTAGTACGGCACGGATTAATTCGATGTCGCGTTTTTTCATACCCAAGTCTTCAATATTTGACACAGACATGTTGCGGTCCAAAAGACGAGTGACGATGTTTTCGCCGAAACCGCCAGGTAAGATAGAAACACGGACATCAATAGTCATACCCGCCGATTGGATAACAAACGATCCGTCTTGCGGTGTTTCGTGAACATTCAATTTTAATCCCGCGAGCACTTTGATACGCGACAAAAGTTTTTTGTAACCCTCGAGGGAAAAGTTGGTAATATCCTGCAGAACACCATCGATACGATAACGCAATCTCGCGTAGCCCTCTTTTGGTTCAACATGGATATCGGAGGATTTTGTTTTTACCGCACCAGCAATGATGGTATTTAAAACTTCCGTAGTGGGCATTTCCATGATGCGTTTGCCAAGTTCTTGCAGCCCTTTTATTTCTCGTTCGAAGATCTCTAACTCTTCTTCGGGTAACTGCATGTAATGGTCTTTTGGACCTTCCGCTTGGTAAGTTACATGAGAATAAAGTTGGAGGGCGATGTCCAGACTGCGGGGTGAGATTAAAAAACGGCGAATGTGATATCCTTCTCGATCAATTAATTCGTTTTCGATGTCTTTGATGGCACGAGAGGTAGGATCAGTCGAGGCCAAACGCAAATCTTTTCCTTGGTGCCAAAACGCGATAGTTTTTGCGGTTTTCGCGTCTTCTTCACGCACTAATGCCAAGCTGTCTGTGTTAATTGGAAAGCCGAGCAGGTTGATATATGGCACGCCGAGGCGTTCCGCTTTTTGCATCGCCAACATTTCTTCCTCATCTTGTTTGAGTTTTTTTAACGCGGAAGATAGTTGTTTTTTTTCTTGTTTGAATTCTTCTTGTGTAGAACGGGCGACACCATCTTGCTTAGAATCTCTTTCCGGCAGATGCGGGCGCATTTTTTTGGGATCATCCATAAGGAAATAATAGCACGACTCTTGTCTTATGCCTCGGCCGATGGGCAAAAATGAGATATAATAGTTGCATGTCTCAAAAAGAATATGATTTGATTTCAATAGGCGACACAACAACCGATGTTTTTATTCGTCTTAAAGACGCTTCTGTTTTGAAGCGTCCCAAGAAACGTGGAGATGCTCTCTGTATGAGGTTTGCGGACAAGATCGCCGTGGAAAGCGTTAAAGAAATAGATGGCGTTGGGAATGCTGCCAATGTTGCTGTGGGCTCTTCTCGACTAGGTCTAAAAACGGGAATTTGGACAATATTAGGCAATGACGATAATGCCGAAAGAATCTCGGCGAACGTTTTTGAAAAGGAAATAGTGGACCAGGTTTGCGCGAGTAGAGATAAAAAACATCGGACAAACTTTTCCGTCGTTTTAAATTTTAAGGCCGAAAGGACAATTCTCGTTTATCACGCTCCACGCGTTTACAAGTGGCCTCAAGATTTGCCGTCGGCAAAGTGGCTTTATTTCACCAGTATGGGAGAGGGTTGGGAAAAAGCTATTCCTGGTTTAGAAAAATATCACAAAAAAACAGGAGCAAAAATTATCTTTAATCCGGGGACATATCAATTACGTTCATCAGCGGAAACTTTAAGAAAAGTGCTGGCTTTAACGTCTGTATTATTTGTCAATAATGAAGAGGCCGTAAAGATCTCCGGATTAAAAAGCGGGTCAAAAAAAATGTTACTTATGGAAATACAAAAGTTTGGACCAAAAACGGTAGTGATCACGGATGGTGATAAAGGCGCATTTGCTGTTTCTGGAGAAGAATTTTTGCACATGCCTATTTTATCCGCGCCAATTGTCGAACGTACGGGTTGTGGAGATAGTTTTGCAACAGGTTTTTTGACTGCTCTAAACAACGAGCAGACATTTTCCGACGCCTTAATTTGGGGCGCTATTAACTCGTCGTCCGTGATTCAGTTTGTTGGTGCCCGCGAGGGCTTATTAACAAACGAGCGGATGTATGAAATGCTCGCGAAAATTTCTATTAAACCGAAAAAGATATGAAGATAGAAGATAAAGTTTTTGATGTAATTTCCGTGGGCGATACCACCACTGACGTTTTTATGGAGGTTGAAGACGCGGAAGTTTTTTGTGAGAGCAGAAAGAAAGATTGTCTGATTTGTTTTAACTATGCCGATAAAATCGCGGTGAGTGAGGTAACGGAAATCGATGCAGTGGGGAACGCGGCAAATAACGCGGTGGGCTCTTCTCGGCTGGGATTAAAAACAGGAATCTGGACTATTTTAGGAGAGGACATGAATGGACGACAAGCGTTTGATGCTTTTCGGAATGAAAAAGTGGCCACGGATTTTATCAAAACAGATAATACTAAAGACACAAATTATTCCGTAGTACTTAATTTTCATGCCGAGAGAACAATTTTGGTTTATCACAATGATCGTCATTACATTCTTCCTGAATTGCCAATCGCCAAGTGGGTTTACCTAACCAGTATGGGGCACGGCTGGGAATCGATTTTTGGAGATTTGTCTGTTTATTTGAAAAAAACCGATGCCAAATTGGCTTTCAATCCCGGCACACACCAAATAAATTCGGGATTAAAAAAACTTAAGCCATTTTTGTACTACACTGACTTTTTCATTTTAAATATCGAAGAAGCGCAAAAGATTTTACGCACAAAAGATAACGTAAAAACATTACTTCAAAAAATGGCTAAGCTGGGACCCAAAACGGTTGTGATTACAGACGGAAAGAATGGTTCTTACGCCATTGAAAATGGTCAGATGTGGCAGGTGCCGATTTTCCCCGACTTGGGGCCAGTGGTGGAGCGTACGGGTTGCGGAGATGCTTACGCCACAGCAACGGTGGCCGCTCTTTCTTATGGTGAGCCGATTCAGGAAGCTTTAAAGTGGGGCGCTGCTAATGCGCGCATGGTAGTGCAATTTATTGGAGCGCAAAAAGGATTGCAAACTAAAGCACAAATCAAAAAGACTTTGCAGGAGTTTTCCGGAATCACACCAAAGAAAATATAAAAAACATGTTATCCAAAACGATCCATCCCCGTGAAAACGGGGATCTTGGTAAAAAGATAAGATGAGTGACAAGTATAAAAGAAACAAGATTCCCGCCTACGCGGGAATGGGACTACTTTTATGTTTTTTAGAAATTAGATAGCTCGTGGCAGCTGTGGGACGATTATTTCCGCAACAGTTTTTTCCAAATCCGCAATAGTGACATCTCCCAAAGAAACCAAAATAAAATGTCCCGCAAAAACGCCATTTAATTTTTCGCGTATTTTCTCTTTATCTTCTTGACTGATTTTTCCAGCAGCGATTAACGCTTCAATGTTGCCTTTTGTGCGTTCGAATACAAGAATAACTGGTGTTTGCTCTCCCGCTCTTTCAGTCATTTCTTGAAGAACGGCGGCCAAGTCGTCGTGTTTTGCGCCGCTTTCTTCAAAGTCTTTTTCTAAAACAGCAGACCATAAAATACCTTCGGTTAATTCGCGCAATCTTGCCATACTGCGACCAAGTAGGCGTAGTTCCGGTAATTTATGTGTTTTAAACAGATTGCGTGTGACGGTTTGGCGATCGGCTTCTTGGTCCAAAAGTTCTGAAGCAATTGTGAAAGTGCGTGGTGTTGTGTTGGCTGATTGGAAAGATCTTGTACCCGTAAGCAAACCGGCAAATAATACAGTGGCAACTTCCGGTGTGATAATGTTTACACCGCCCAACGCATCAAGTAATTCATAAACAACTTCTGTCACTGTGCCAGCTGTGGCGGTTACCATGTTTACTGCGCCAAAAAATTCGTTGGCGGTACCGCGGTCGATGTTTAAAATTGGCGTGTCGTAGAAAAACGGAGCGTGTTCAGTAAAGGGAATGCCCAAAGAATTTAGATCCGCGGCTCCTACTGTGATAATTAATTTCCACGGGTAGAGGCCATTTTGAATATAAGCGGAAGTTTCCTGAAAAACTCCTCCGCGTTTTGGTGTAATAATGAAACGCAAAACATCCCCGTGTTGTTCCCAGGCAATATTTGCTGTTTTTGTGTTGTTTAACGGAATATCCACCAATAGGTCGTTTGTTCTTTCTAAATAGTCCTGTACTTGTGATGTGCCGGGTAAAAATTGGAGAGATTGAGGGACGTGGGAAGCACAGACCATTTTGACTTTTTTCCCTAATTTTTCCAACGCCATTGCTAAACCAACCATGGCGCAAAAAGCGTCGGCGGTGTTTTTTTCAGGCGCCACAATTAAAACTTCCTGCTCTTTACCCAGAAGTTCGATGGCTTGGTCGAGTGCTGTGCGTTCCATACCCGGTATATCAACCGCAAATATAAGCGATTTGTAATCGCTTATAAACGGCAGGGCTTGAAAAAGAAATTAGAGATTTTTTCATAATGCTATTAACAATCAATATAAGAAGTCATTTTGCCAATTGGCGGTTGTATTACCGGGCATAGGACGTATCAATGTAGCTCGGCCTTATATTTTGTGCAAGCGCTTGAATTTAGAAGGAAGAACCAAGGTTCTTCCTTCTAGGCATCTTTTTCCTTCAAAGTGTCGCAAGGTTCGGGGCCCACGAGACCCGAAACTTTGCGACCGTATTTAACGGTTTATATATAACAACAACGACCCTGCGAGGGTTGAACAATAAAGCGAGCCACGTACTATTTTGCGGGTTGCGAAGTGTCGTAGTTCGACACGCGTAGGGGCGGGCCTCTGTGCCCGCCCGCATTGCTTCGCAAAGCGTTGCAGGCGGGCCCGCCCTGAAACGGGAGCGCGCAGAGGCGCTCCCCTACATACTAACAAGCGAGAAAAGCAAAATAGTACGTGGCTCGCTTCGGCAACGACTACGGATTCCTGCTTGTGGCAAGAATGACAAGACGAAGAGGGGTTTTTCAGTTAAACTTTCTGTATGGAAATTCTGCAGACAGCCATCCTTGGTGTGATACAAGGGTTAACAGAGTTTTTGCCTATCAGTAGCGATGGGCACTTAATTTTAGTTCGGCATCTTTTTAGTTGGTCGGATCAAGGACTTCTTTTTGATGCTGTGTTGCATTTAGGCACATTCCTCGCCGTGTTGATTTATTTTAGAGAAACTTGGGTGCGGCTTTTAAAAACAATATTAAAAAAAGGTACGCGCAATGACGAGATGTTGCTGGGACTATTGGTTTTGGCGACTATCCCCGGCGCTTTACTTGGTTTTTTTGGCAAAGATTTTATAGAACAATATTTTCGAGGTGTTTCTGCTGCCGGCTTTGGTTTTTTAATAACGGCGGCGCTGCTTTATTTTGCGGATAAAGTTTCATTGAAAAACAAAGACCGTGTTGTAAAAGAGAGAATGAGTATCTGGCAGACAATCGGTGTTGGAGTGATGCAGGCAGTAGCGCTTTTGCCTGGGGTTTCGCGTTCTGGTTCCACAATATCGGGGGGGATTTTTGCGGGACTTTCTCGCGAGAGTGCCGTGGAATTTTCTTTTTTAATGGCGATGCCGATTACTGGAGGAGCGGGGCTTGTGGCTTTATTGAAAGACTTCGGACAAAGCGGGGTAAATTGGCCATCTCTTTTCGTTGGGTTTCTTTTTTCTTTTTTTGTGGGACTTTGGGCAATCAAGTTTTTAATTAAACGTATTTCACAGCGTGCAAGCTTAAGGCCCTACGTAATCTATTTGATTGTTGTCGCGATAGTATCTTTCGCAGTGGCGAAACTATGATCGTTAAAACGCAATCGGCGGAGGAGACGCAGAAGCTAGGAGAAGAAATCGCACCCAAGTTACAGCTTGGGGATCTTGTTTTGTTAAAAGGGGATTTGGGCGCGGGAAAAACAACATTTGTACAAGGTATCGCAAAAGGACTCAATGCCGAGCGCCAACCAAATTCTCCATCATTTGCGATTGCTACGGAATACAAAATACCAAACGGCATTTTCCGCCATATTGATTTGTATCGTTTAGATAATCCGGAAATTGATATTGATACTCTGGGTTTACCGGAAATGCTGACGGATGAAAAAGCCATCACGGTTTTGGAGTGGCCTGAACGATTAAAAACAATGTGGGAGCGAAAAGGCCGAACGATTGAAATTTTACTTAGATACAAGGAAAAAACAGAGGAACGAGAGATAGAGATTAATATTTAGTTATAATGTGGGAGCAGATTTTTGCTCATAGCGTTTCTCTCGTACTTTCGTTACCCTAATAGCATGTCTACCAAAAAGTTTATGGCTATTGACGCAAATGCGTTGATTCATCGCGCTTATCACGCTTTGCCACCCCTTACCACCTCAAAAGGCGAACCGGCTGGTGCGCTTTATGGTCTTTGTTTGACATTGCTTAATGTTTTGAAAACATTTAAGCCGGCATATATTGCGGCAGCATTTGATAGTCCCGAGAAAACTTTTCGCCACAAAGAATATGCGGCATATAAAGGTACGCGCAAAAAGGCGGAGGAAGATTTGGTAAAACAAATAATTCGCGGGCAGGAAGTTTTTAAGGCCTTTGGTATTCCTGTTTTGGCTGTGCCTGGTTTTGAAGCGGACGATATTATCGGCACACTGGCCGCAAAAGCGCAAAAAGAAAAATTGGAAACAATTATTGTCACCGGAGACCAGGATGCTCTGCAGCTTGTGAATGATGATGTAAAAGTTTTTATGCTTAAGCGGGGAATTAAAGACACTGTAACAATGGGGGAAAATGAAGTCATTGAAAGATATGGTTTGCACCCTAACCAAATAGTTGATTATAAATCTTTGCGCGGGGACGCGTCTGATAATATTCCGGGTGTTCCCGGTATTGGTGAAAAAACGGCCACCGAACTTCTGCAAAAATATGGCACGGTAGAAAATCTCTACAAAAAAATAGACGAGTTGCCGGAAAAATATCAGAAAAAATTGCGAGAAGGTGAGGATAAGGCACTGTTAAGCAAGAAGTTGGCGCAAATAGAAATGAACGTGCCACTTAAAAAAGATATTCCTGAAATGGTTTGGGAAAATTATTCGCGCGAAGATGCCGTGGCGCTTTTACGGGAGCTTGGTTTTTCTTCTTTGTTGACGCGTATTCCGGATGCCACGCAAGGAAAAGGTGAACAAAAGAAAAGCCAAGGCACGCTCTTGGGTGGTTTGGGTGAAGTTGCCGACGAGCGCGCAAAGCGTCGTACAGTCGGTTATGAATTGGTTAATAGCGAAAAGCGGGCAAAAGAAATTATTAAACTATTGGAAAAATCAAAAGAGTTTGCGGTAGATACGGAAACAGACAGTTTGGTTGCCCATACAGCCCCGCTTTGCGGTATTTCACTTTGTGTTACGCCTGGTAAGGCGTGGTATGTAACAAAAGAAATTGCTCCACTATTCAAGGAAGTTTTGGAAAACGAAAAGATTGGAAAAATTGGACACAACCTAAAATACGACGCGGAAGTTTTGTTAAATTTTGGTATCGATTTAAAACCTTTGATTTTTGATACAATGCTGGCTTCTTACGTTATTTCACCGAATAGCAGAGCACACGGATTGGACGGACTGACTTTTACTCTCTTGGGACACGAGATGATTCCCATTGAGGCGCTGATTGGCAAAAACGGGCGCGGACAAAAAGTGATGTCGGAAGTGCTGCTTGATGATGTCGCGGAATATTCTTGTGAAGATGCGGATTATACTTTGCGTTTGGCGCATTATTTTCGCGCGGAAATGAAGAAGCGCGAAAACGCGGAAAAAGTTTTTTCTGAAATAGAAATGCCTTTGGTTAAGGTGCTCGCGCACATGGAAACAGCCGGCATCGAAGTGGATTCCAAACCGCTGCTGGAACTTTCAAAGAAGCTTGGCCGACGGCTCAATACATTAGAAAAACAGATTCACGAACTCGCGGGCGAGCCGTTCAATGTTGGTTCTCCGCAACAGATGCGAGAAATACTTTTTAACAAATTAAAACTTTCTACGGTGGGAATTGGCCGCATTCAAAGCGGATTATCTACCGCGGCAGATGAACTAGAAAAACTGCAGGATACTCATCCGATTATCGCCAAGATTCAAGAATATCGTGAGTTGTCTAAGTTAAAAAATACGTATTTGGATACTTTGCCAGAGCTCTTAGACAAGGAAACTGGTCGTCTGCATACCAGCTACAATCAAACCGGTACGGCGACAGGTCGTCTTTCCAGTTCTGATCCCAACCTGCAAAACATTCCGATTCGTACTGAAATTGGCGCGGAAATTCGCAAAGCATTTGTCGCCAAGAAGGGGTGTTTGCTGGTAGGCGCGGATTATTCGCAAGTGGAATTGCGGATTGCCGCTCATGTGGCGAAAGACAAAGTAATGCAGCAGGTTTTTAAAGACGGAAAAGATATTCACACCGAAACAGCCGCGTTTGTTTTTGGTGTACCGCTTGAGCAAGTGACAAAAGATCAAAGGCGGCAGGCAAAGACTTTAAATTTCGGCGTGTTGTACGGTATGGGACAAAATGCTTTCGCGCGTGCCGCGGGTGTTTCGGTCGGCGAGGCGCAAAAGTTTATTTCCGAATATATGCGCACCTATCGTGGTATCGCGGATTATATGCAGGAAGCAAAAGCTCTGGCAATTACCAATGGCTATGTAGAAACGATTTACGGTCGACGTAGTTATCTGCCCGAAATAAATTCTGGAAATCCAATGGTTCGCTCTGGTGCGGAACGTGCCGCGATTAATCATCCAATACAAGGCGCGGAAGGCGATATTATCAAAAGAGCCATGGTGGCTGTTTATAATAAAATCGCGGAAGGAAAAGGTGTTTTTGGTGGGGTAAAGATGCTTCTACAGGTGCATGATGAACTAGTTTTTGAAGTACCGTCCAATGCTGCACAAAAATTTGCCAAAGAAATAAAACCACTGTTGGAGAATTTGGAGAAATTATCTGTGCCATTAATTGTGGATGTAAAGATCGGAAAAAACTGGGGCGAGATGGGGTAGACGTCGCGTCTTTGCGAGGCACGTCAGTGCCGACCCTACGCTTCGCTCAGGGTTAAACGATAAAGCAATCTCCAATACCGAATCGAGCCCCACACTATTTTGCTTTTTTCACTTGCAAGTATGTAGGGGAGCGCCTCTGTGCGCTCCCGTTTCAGGGCGGGCCTGCCTGCAACGCTTTGCGTAGCAATGCGGGCGGGCACAGAGGCCCGCCCCTACTTCACCGCGTCCATTCTGACACGCGGCATTCTTGGGTTTGATGTGTATGACATGTACATATTGTCTTTGATAGGTGGGTGTTCACAAGCTATTGAACCATTACGTAGGGCTTGACAAAAATCTTCTTTCGTATAAAATAGTGCTGGATATACCCGTTTTGGTTGTTTTTCCCCTCTCCCCCCTGCATGGAGGTGCATATGTTGGTCCTTTCCAGAAAGAAGAACGAAAGCATCGTCATCGACAACGACATCACGATTGTGGTGGTCGAGATCCGCGGCGACAAGGTCCGCTTGGGGGTTGAGGCCCCTAAAGAGGTGCCTGTGCATCGTCGCGAAGTGTTCGATGCCATCAGGCGTAACGAGTTGGCCAGTAAAGAAGCCGCCGATGCTGCTGCTGCCAAACTGGCCGCCGGAGGAGGGGAAGCTTCCACAACTTCGGAACAGAATCCCAACTCCGACACACCGCCGATCGGCTAGTGTTCCAGCTACGGTCTCCGTTCATCGTTCTTTCTCCCACATCCTGCCATTCCCCTGGCAGGATTTTTCTAATCTGGAAGAGAGAACCAAAGGTTCCCTCTTCCAGACATCTCCTTCCCTTAAGAAGTGTCCCGAAGCTCGGGGCCCACGAGACCCGTAGCTTCGGGACCGTATTAACGGTTAAAATGCGGACGACGCAAAGACGCGACCATTCTTATTATTACTTTAATCAGGAATGACACTATTTAGAGTGGTCTGCTAAGATCAAGTTATGCCGGAATTGCCTGAAGTAACCACGATTGTAAGCGATCTCAATCAGCTTGTTCGTGGCAAAGTTATAAAAGAGGTAAGTGGAGATACACCAAAATTAATTAAGCCGTTGAGCTTTGTTGAATTTGGAAAACGCGTCAAAGGGTTGATTTTTTTGCGATTTGAACGACGCGGGAAATATGTTATTGGATACTTGGGGAAAAAAGTTGACGATTACAATTCGTCTACGCAAGTTTTGGTTTGGCACATGCGGATGACTGGCCATTTGCTTTTTCGTGATGAGAAAAAGGAAAACAAGGAAGTAGCGGAATTGTTCAATGATTCACGAAACCAATTTATCCGTTTTAGTATATTATTTACCGACAATACGCATCTGGATTTTTCCGACATGCGAAAATTTGGAACACTGCATTTGTTTGTTGCTGAAGAATTAGAAAGTTGTAAGGGCGTTGCGCTTCTTGGACCAGACGCGCTTTTGACAAAATGGAAACCGGAAAAACTAAAAAATGTATTAACAAAAAGAAAGTTGGTTCTGAAGCAAGCACTTTTGGATCAAAGTGTGATTGCTGGTATTGGTAATATTTATGCCGATGAAATTTTATGGACAGCCAAGCTACATCCTTTATTAAAAACATCTGAATTGAGTACGAAAGAAGTGGCAGTGCTTCTAAAAGCAATACGTGTAGTGTTGAAGAAGGCGATTGTTGAGCGGGGAAGTTCTGTAGACGATTATCGTGATGCTTTTGGTCGCAAAGGAAAATATGCCAATTTTCACCGAGTTTATCGACGAACGAATAAGCCATGCTTCCGTTGTGGTAAAAAAATTGTTAGAATTACAGTTAACGGACGGGGCACACATTTTTGCCCGGTTTGCCAAAAGTTAAAAACACGACGTTCAGTTGGAAGTTCCAAACAAAAACGCCAAAATACTAACTCATTATAATAAATATTTTTATGGCAATGGATATTCGGCCTAACCCGTTGAGAGATAATCTTTCGCAAGAAAATCCCGTTGGCAAAATGCCCGATGAAGGAAAAATGAGATTGATAATAATTGGAGTTATAGTTGCAGTATTTGTTTTGGTTGGCATTGTTTGGTATGTCGCCGGAGCGCCAGGTGCTTCGGAAGGGGTAAAAAGATCTATTGGCAAGTTGCCGACTGCGGGCAATAAGTTGTCTTCTAATTCCGGCAATGGCGGAAACAGTCTTTCTTTTGGTACACCCACTCCGCAATCTAGTAGTGGGGAAAGTCCATTGTCCGGTATCGCTTGCGCTAATGCTAACAGACGTCCAATCGCAGTTATGATCGGCTCTGATCCGGTAAATCGTCCTGATTCAGGGTTCTCTCTTGCAGACGTGGTTGTGGAAATGCCAGCTTTGACAAGCAATGTCACACGTTTGATGGCTGTCTTTCAATGTAACGAGCCGAAAGAAATTGGGTCAATCAGGAGCGCACGTCACGACTACCTTTTTTTGGCTAAAGGAATGGATGCCATTATTGCTCACTGGGGTGGCTCCTATTGGGCTCTTAATATGATTAAGAATGAGAGCCAAGTTTATGATTCTATTAGTGCACTTGGAACCGGCAACCAAGCTTTTTATAGGCACTCGAATTTGCCAGCGCCATTCAATGGGTTTACTTCTTATTCCCGTATTTGGGACGCAGCGCTCAAAGCCGGTTATCACACAACTGATCGTGCCACACCGTACCCGCATGTCAATGAAGCATCAAAAGAAGCTCGTGGAGTAGGCGGTACATTGGATATTGGTTGGCCAGGGTCAATGCGCACCCGTTATATCTACAATTCAGAAAAGAACTCATATGAACGTTACTGGGGTGGAGTGAGGCACATTGATTCTTTGGATAATAATTCTGTTGATCCAAAAGTTTTGGCAGTTGTTTACACTAACCAACGTCTGGCGGATGGTCCCGGAGGATATAACGACGTGGACGTTGAGGGCTCAGGTAAGGCGGAGATATATCAAAACGGGCAGTTAATACCAGCCACTTGGTCAAAGAGCATTGTCGACAAGCAAGATCCCCTTCATTTTAAAGATGCTTCCGGCAAAGACATTCCTTTTGTACGAGGTCAACTGTGGATTAGTGTCGTAGATAGTGGCACAACTGTACGTTGGACTCCGGGCAGTTCCGCTCCGGCAGAATTACAAACAGGAGACACCCCAGCCAGTTTGGGAGGATAAATAAATTATTTAGAAGGAAGAACCAAGGTTCTTCCTTCTAGGCATCTTTTTCCTTTAGAAGTGTCGCAAAGTTCGCCCGCCTGCAACGCTTTGCGTAGCAATGCGGGCAGGGGCCGAAACTTTGCGACCGGATTTAACGGTTTTTAAAACCCTCCCACGCCCTCCCTTATCAGGGAGGGAACGCGTCGCGCGTCTCCCCTGATAAGGGGAGAAGAAGAGGGGTTTAACACAAACATTCAAATCAGGGTAATATTTCTGTTATATGAGCATCAAGGTATTCGTCGGAGAAGATTCCTATCGTTCGCGTGTCGCGTATCTTGTCGCGCGCGAAGAAGCACGAAAACGGGTTGGTGTAGTTATTTTGCGCGATGAAAATCTGACCGAAGAAAGCTTGTCCGATGCTCTTGGTGGGCAAACTCTTTTTGGTGATTCTCCGGCTATTGCCTTGGAAGGCATCGCTTCTTTCACAGGGAATAGGGCGGATACCTTTGTGGAAATTTTATCTCGCGGTGGAAAAGCGGAGATTATTATTTGGGAAAGTGGCAAGCCAAATGCGCAAATGAAAGTTTGGAAGTATCTGCAAAAGTCTGCTGAACAATTAAAAATCTTTGGTTTGCCAACGGATTCCGAGGTGCGAAATTTTATCGCGGAAAAAACAAAGAGTTTAGATGCAAAAATAAATGTAACGGCCGTGATATTTTTAATAAATGCTTTCCGTGGAGATTTGGCTAGTATTAATAATGAACTGGAAAAGCTGGCACTTTATTCTCATGGCAGAGAAATAACCTTGGAAGATGTTAAGGAAATTGCAGCGATGGAAACAAAGGTAAATGTTTTTAATGTGGCAAGATCTTTGGCGCTTGGAGATTCTAAAAACGCTTTAAAAAATTTGGCTGACAGCAGAGCGGCGGGGGAAGAGTCGCGCTTTATTTTGTCGCAGGTGATAAAAGATGTTCGGGCTCTCTTGACAATAAGAGATGCATTGGACAGAAAACAAAAAATAAATTCAGTTGAGTTAGGATCACAGGTTGGAACGCGTGATTTTGTGATAGATGCGTTGGCTCGTTTCGCAACCCGCATGTCGGCCATCAAGTTGCGTCGGCTTTTCGATCAGCTTGTTATTTCCACTTATGCGCTAAATACCGGTCGTGCCGAAGTAGACGACGTTTTGGACAATATAGCTTTACAAGGAATTGGGTAGTGTCCGTGTTCGTCGTCTTTGCGAGGGCTTTAGCCCGAAGCAATCTCCACCCGAAAGTATTAAGCTGACTATATGGACAAGGTCGGCTACGTTTATATTCTTTCAAACAAAATAAATACTGTTTTGTATGTTGGTGTAACTAGTAACTTAACAAAAAGAGTATGGGAACATAAAAACAAAGCAGTTCCTGGTTTCACGGCAAGATATAACGTAGATAAGCTTGTTTATTATGAAATATCTCAAAGTATGTTATCTGATATTGAACGAGAAAAACAAATCAAAGGTGGTTCAAGAAAAAAGAAAACGGAACTGATAAATTCCATTAATCCTCAGTGGAAAGACTTATACGAGAGTATTATTTAGTTTCGTTTATTGTTGGAGATTGCTTCGGGCTAAAGCCCTCGCAAAGACGGACGACGGGTGGTCTTCGCAAAGACGCTAAAATGACCACGGATTCGCTGCATTATCAAATACTCGTTCTATAAACAAAAACCCCCGCGAGAGCGGGGGTTTTGATAAAAAAATATGACTATTTAATTCTTTGTATGGCAGCAGAGAGGCGTGATACGGTTCGAGAAGCGGTATTCTTATGCATAACATTCAATTTTGCGGCTTTGTCGAGTGCCTTTTGTAGGTCTTTAGCCAATCCCTGGGCCTCTTCTTTTTTACTGCCCGTAACGGCCTTGCGGAACTTTCTTTCCAAATTGGCAATTTTTGAACGCCATTCGTCGTTTTTTGCTTTTTTCTTGGCGCTTACGCGCACATATTTTCTGGCGGAATCTTTATTTGGCATGAGAGGTACTTTAAAGAATACAGCTGTTTTCGTCAAGCGACACTAGTATCCGTCTTTGCGATCCCTGCACAAGCAGGGTGTGGGAATCTCCAACAATCTTCGTAGCCACTCCCTTATAAGAATGTTACAATTCCCTCATATACCAACACACAAAATGCATGCCGCGAAATGAAAAAACAGACATAACAAAACAACTTTTTCTCCTTGTTATTCCGCTAGTCTTAGCGTCTCTTTTTCTTATATTCGTCCCCAATCATTCTTCCGCAGACGACACAGCAGTACCAACAACAGAACCAACAGTTTCTTCTACACCTTCCGATGATCCCGAAGTAACCCCGAGTCCAACAGCAACTCCAACTCCCGAAGTAACACCTACTCCTACTGCCACTCCAACTAACCCACCCTCGCCCTCCCTTGTTAGGGAGGGAACCGCGTCGTCGCCCTCTCCCTTGACAAGGGGAGAAGAAGAGGGGTTATCCAGCAGTGGGTTAGTCGACTCTCTCATCACCCAAGTTCAAGACAAAATAATAACCCCAACAACATCCTCCACTGTCACCCAAGTCTCCGAAGAAGACACAGACATCGGTAAGCTAGTCACCGTCTCCGCTCCCAATGAAGACAAAGACCACCCTCTCACAAATGTTAAGGTTCACACCGCTATTCCCGAAATATATAAAGTGGGAGAAGAGGGGAAAATAAAAATAAACTGGCAGAACAACAAAGATCAGAGTATGCAGTTTACGGCTTCGGACACCGATAATAACGGCAAGCTTGATTATGTGGAATGGGTAGTTCCACATCTTTCCACTCAAGTTTTTGAAATCATTTTTATTTCGAAGGCCTTTTATTTAGACCAAGATAAAAATATCGTTGACGATATTTACGACAAGGTCAGCACTCAAGACAATCAGTGGTCAACCATAAATAATAATGAATATATCAGAGTTACCTTTAATAAAGTTCTGGACAGCAGCAAAGATATTACTGTCTATGCGAAGACCAAATCCAGTAAAGCCAAGGTCGAGGTTTATCCTGTTTATACAGACCAGGATGGGAATCAAACGGAGGGGCAACTAATCACGACGTTTAACAATATAGATCACGAAGACACCTACAAGGTTCTACTCACGGCTTTACAAAAAGAAACCGACACTTTTGATTTAAAAATCACAGGTGGTTCAATCTCTTTTGATTACATTGTTGATCCGACTGGCTGGTTGACCGGTTGGGCGCACAGAAAGAAGATCACAATAGACAACGCCAATGTTGATGCAGACCTTACAGATTTCCCAACCTTGGTTAAATTCACATCCGACGCTGACGTTGGAGCTTTCGCCCTGTCTACTAGCTACGATATAAGATTTACAAATTCTGGCGGAACAACTCTTTTAAAATATGAACGAGAGAGTTGGACCGGCGGAGCCGGCGCAGCCGCCACCGCAAATTTTTGGGTGAAGTCCGACATTGATCACGACGCCGATACCGTTATTTATATGTATTATGGCAAGGCAGATGCCACGGATGGGCAGGATGCGGTAAATGTATGGGATAGTAGTTTTGTCACGGTAAGTCATGATGGAGGATTAACGAGTTCTGTTGGGGTAAGTGGAACAAATAATGGTTCAACTAGTACTACTGGGAAATTTTCTACAGGCAGAAATTTTGATGGATCTGGTCAATATATTGAATATGGCAGAATAAATATGAATTATGCGACGGTTTCGGCTTGGGTAAAAACTTCACAGAATAACGCAAATCAGGGTTTAATGATTCTAAATAGAGATGCGACACTAGATACGAGCCAAAGAGTTTGGCAGTGGGGAATAACCGTGGACTCTGGCGGAGATGGTGTCGCCCGCTGGATCCCCTTTAATAACAGCGGAAATGCTGTTGGCGCTGCTCCTGGCACTGTAATAAATAATAATGCATGGCATCAAATAACAGGAACATTCGATGGTTCTAGTGTTAGTGCCTATGTTGATGGTGCTTTAGATGGTACGGCAGGATCTCTTTCGGGCACTTTAAGTAACGGGAATGCTTCATTGTGGATAGGTAAACACACAGTGTATGCAGGGGGTGTTGACTATAATGGTGCGCTTGACGAAGTCCGCATATCCTCCACTGCGCGTTCGGCAGATTGGATAAAGTTTGAATACAACAACATGAACTCGGCCAGCAACGAGCTGACTTTTGCAACCCAAGAAAACAATCTAACCTGGCTCTCTGGCTGGAGTTACAGAAAGAAAATCACAATAGACCACACCAAAGTTGGCGCAACATCAGAAGACGAAACCAACTTCCCCGTATTAATTTCTCTAACCGGATTATCCAACATCAACACCAACGGTACTGATATTAGATTTACCGCCGACGATGGTGGAACATTTCTTGCTAGAGAAATTGAATCATACTCGTCAGGCACATTAGTTGCGTGGATTAAAGTCCCAGTCTTGTCCCACGACTACGACACTTCTATATATATGTATTACGGAAATAGTAGCGCCACCGAACCCGCGGCGAATTCTACGTATGGAAGCCAAAATGTGTGGGATAGTAATTATAAAGGTGTTTATCACTTAAACGATCCGACAAATCCGCTAGATTCCACAAGTAACGATAGGGATGGGACAAATAATGGTGCAACGGCCACAACAGGAAAAAGTGGTGGGGCAGGATATTTTGATGGAACGGATTATATTACAGTATCGGATACTGGTTTTCCGAATAATAATAATACGCGAACGATATCAGTTTGGGTTACTACAGAAGCCAACTCTTCAAGTAATTATTATAAAAATGCTTTTTACTACGGAACCGCGTCTCAAAGTCAAAGTGTTTTCTTTGGAATAATGACGGAATCAATACAGAACTCTTTTTATGTTTCAAATTATGGCGATAGAGTATATTCGTCTCCGGGAAATGTTATCAATGATGCAAATTGGCACAATATAGTAGCAACTTATAACGGAACAACATGGGCTCTTTATACCGACGGAATCGCCGACGATTTAACTGGAGCAAATAGTCATCCAGATCAAGCTACTAGTACGGTTTTAACTGGTTCGGCAAGAATTGGAGCAGATACTTTAGGAAACTTATGGACTGGCTTTATTGATGAAACCCACGTTTCTTCTGTTGCCCGTTCCGCCGGTTGGATTTCCACCGAGTACGCCAACCAAAATTCCCCGTCCACATTTTATAGCGTAGTCGGTACAGAAGAAGCGGAAAATCTTGATTGGCTATCAGGGTGGAGCGACAGGAAAAAAATTACAATCAAGAAAATAAACGTTGATGAAGATTTAACTGATTTTCCGTTGCTTGTTAAATTCGCATCAAACGCAGATTTGTCCAAAGCCCTTGCCACCGGCTACGATATACGATTTACCTCCAGTGATGGCACAACAATCCTCCCCTACGAACGTGAAAGCTGGACCGGAGGCAACGGCACCTCCGCCACCGCCAACTTTTGGGTCAAAATCCCAAGCATCTCCACCTCTGTTAATACCGATATTTATGTTTACTATGGAAAAAGCGATGCCACTGATGGAGCTGACCCAACAAATGTGTGGGATAGCAATTTTAAAGGCGTGTGGCATATGGCAGAAACTGGAACAAATCCGACAGTTTACGACTCAACATCAAACAATAATGACAGCACGGCTCAAGTATGGACACCAACCACGAGCGGGAAAGTTAGCGGAGCAGGAAGTTTTGATGGGTCTCAAAAAGTTGCTCTTCCAGCAATAAACTCAAATTATTTTACAATTTCAGGATGGGTGAAATATAGTAATTTGAATGCTTTTGAATATATATATGGTCGTGATTACGGTGGCTCTAATCGTTATGTTGTTTTAGGAAAAGCAGGATCTGGCGATGGAATTAACAAACCGTATGCGGTTGTTTGGAATACGAGCAACTCTTTAGCTGAAGCGTATGGTCCAAGTGTTATATCTACTGGGCAGTGGTATTATTTAACTTTTACCTATGATGGTTCAAATGCAAGAATATATCAAAATGCTATTGTGGGCGATGCGCCATCTTTAGCTGGAACTGCAAAAACTGGTAGCGATGTGCCCTATATGTGTTTTGAAAATAATTCTTCACTTTATTTAACGGGAGCTGAAGATGAACTTCGTATTTCCTCCTCCGCCCGTTCTGCCGGCTGGATAAAGTTTGAATACAACAACATGAACTCGTCCGACAACGAGTTAATAATAGAAGGCGCAAGCTCCACAAACGGAATTACTTGGACAAACGGAAGCGGTGACGGTTTGTGGAGTACTGCAGGAAACTGGCAGGGTGGAGTGGTGCCCGCCACCGGTGACATTGCGGTATTTAATTCAAGCGCCACCGACAACTGTGCCATTGACGCAAACATTTCTGTAAAAGGAATCAATATCGTAAACGGCTACACCGGCACTATTACACAAAACGCAACCAAAACAATTACGGTTGGAACCGAAGGATTTGTTCAAGCCAGCGGAACATTTACCGGCGCCGATGGAGGAATTACTCTCAATGGCGCATACACATTATCCGGTGGAACATTTAATGCTGGAAGCCAGACGATAACGGCAAATAATAACTGGACATATAGCTCAGGAACTTTTGATGCGCAAACTAGCACAGTGTCTTTAGGTGGAACTTGGGCTGGTACTATAGCTGTTTCCGGTTCCCAAACATTTAATAATATGAATATTGGCACAGGTACGTGTGGTATGACCTATAATATTGCAAGTAGCACAGTTCTTACTGTGGGAGGAACACTGAATTTTGACGCTTCTTGTGGAGACGGCGCTATTGATATCAACACCGGCACAATCGCGGCACAGGGAAATATTACGATAGCGGATAGTTATACCTATCGTGGTTCCGCTACAATTTTAATTAATGGCACTGGGGATCAAACATTTACAGGAAATGGAACAAGCGGTTCAGGTGCTATGCCAAAAATAAATATAAATAAAAACTCAGGTACATTATCTTTGTCTGGCACAATTAGAACTCTTAATGACTGGATTTATACCAGCGGAACGGTAAACGCTGGGACTAGCACTGTTATATTTGCAAGTGTTTGGGAAAATAATATAGCAATATCCGGTTCTCAGACACTATATAATGCAAGTTTTGAGGGGTGTGGAAGTAATTATAATATTGCATCCGATGCCACACTAACAGTTGATGGAGCGTTAACTTTTACGGGAACTTGTCCCGATGGATCCGTCAATATTAACACTGGAATAATTGCAGCCAAAGGAAATATTACGATTTCCAGTGGTTATACTTTTGGGGGATCGGCTATATTTAATCTTACCGGCACAGCCAACCAAACTATTACGTCATCAGGTGGCGATGGAACATTCCGTTTATCTCCAACAATTAACAAAGCATCCGGCACAGTTATACTGGCATCCAACTTAAACTTAAATTATTCCGGTCAAGACCTCACAATCACCTCTGGCACGCTAGATTTGAATGGTAAAACCCTCACCGTCAACGACACTCTTACAATCGGAGCGTCAGGAATATTAAATACAGACAACGGAAGCTACACAGCTGGAACAACAACTAACAACGGCAGTATTATTGATCAGCGAACGTGGCTTGGTGAATCAGACTCAAATTGGAACACCGCCGGCAATTGGTCAGGTGGAGCTGTTCCTGGAGCCAGTCAGTTCGTAATGTTTGATGAAAGATGTGGATTACAAGAGAACAATTGTAACGTCACTATTAATGCGAATGTTAGCGTGCTTGGTGTTACTCTTGCGTCAACATATACAGGAATTATTACCCAATCTAGCGGAGTAACAATTTCAACGGGAACTTGGGCTCAAGCCAGCGGAACTTTTACTGGCTCAAGCGGAAATGATGCAATCAATATTAATTTATTTACACAAAGTGGCGGAACATATACTGCCACCGCCGGCACATTTACCTTGGGGAGGAATACTGGGTGGGACATTCCTACAGATTATGTTTTTACTGTAACGGGTGGCACCTTTAATCATAATAACGGTACTATAAAGTTTACTGGGGCGGCTAATTATGGATATTATGGTACGTCTGTTATAAACGTTAATGAATCAATAAATTTTAATAATGTTACTGTTGAAGTTTGGGAAGGATATATGTCTCTATATGGTTCGGTATATAGTGTCGCTTCTGGAGACACAGTTGTTGTCAATGGTACTTTTACTCAAGAAGCAGGAGCTATTGGTGGAACGTGGAATACAAAAGGAAATATCGCGATAGGAAGCCATGCAACAGGTGGCGAGATTTCATTAACTGGTTCAACAAATACCACCTATGCGTATACATCCGGCGGATATGGACCGGGTTTTATTATTAATAAAGACAGCAATTCGGTTACCGTGACTCCAGCCAGCGGTACAGCAAATTTAACTATAGCTAAATTTACATTAACAAAAGGATCTTTTACGGCTCCTACGGGCACTTTAAATGTTTCCGCTTCTGGAACCTCGCAGACATCTTTTCAAATTTCCTCCGGAACAGCTTTTAATAATAATTCTGGAACAATGGAATTTTCTGGCGGCGGAGGTAGTTGCAGTGTAGGGCTAACAATTGATGTCGACACGAGCGTAACATTTAATAATGTAACAGAAAATTTAGGTGCTCCTCATGGAAACTGTTGGAATTATTACAATTCTTTAAGTTTGGCTTCGGGAGATAGTGCTATTGTTGCAGGAAATTTTACACAAACTAGCGGTTACTTGAATGGAAATTGGACGATTAATGGAAACGCTACTATAAACAGCACGGCGAATGGCGGAGATGCCTCGCTAACTTTTTCTGGGACCTCCAATCAATCTATTACTAATTCTGGTGGCGCAAATCCTGCTGGCACATGGATTATTAATAAATCTTCTGGCGCCGTCACCCTAGCAAACGATTTAAGTCTTAATTCCTCCGGTCAAGACCTCACCCTCACCTCCGGCACACTGGATCTCGCCGGGCACAATCTCACTGTTAACGATGTTTTCTCTAGCGCTTCTGGCACTACTTTAAAACTTCAGGGAAATGAAACAGTTACTGTCGGCACAAAAACATTAGCTGATAACAGTAACGTGGAATACACCGCTACTTCTGGTACCAATACTATTCAAGCGTGGATATACAAGAACTTAATTATCAACGGAGCGGGTGGCACATTTAATCTTCCCGGTGACACTACGGTCGCGACAGTGAACGTAGCAGCTGGCACATTGAATTTGGCGGGGCACAATCTTAGCGTTGCAGGTGATTTTACCGTCACTAGTACGCTTGCTTTACAAGGAGGAGAGACGCTTACTAATCCAACCCTTGGTACTGATTCCACGGTTTTATATAACGCCACATCCGGTACAAGAGACATTAAAGAATACAGTTATCACAATCTCAGCATTAACGGTACCGGTGGCACTTTTGCATTGCCTGTAGGCCTAACTATTTCAGATAATCTTGATATTGTTGCCGGCACATTAAAACTTGCGGGTAAAGATCTCACTGTTACCGGAAATTTCAGCAACTCTGGCAATCTGCAATTGGATAACACTGAAACGTTAAATCTCACCGCCGACACTGATTCCGGTACTGTTACGTATACCGGTACAGGTATACAAACAAGCTGGAACTATCCAGGCAATAATGTCTTTAATAATTTAACGATAGATGCTGTAAATGGGACATATAAACTTCCCGCTGATTTAACAGTTAATGGAAATCTTACTCTGACCAATGGAATTTTAGATCTCAATGGTTTTAATTTAACCGTTACTGGCAACATCGTGAGAACTAACGGTACTTTTGCCAATACTGCCGGCAGAACTTTGACGCTCAATGGTACAAATCAGGAAATAAACACCGGCGATGTTTCTTGGCACACGGTTAATGTAAGCAGCAATGTTACGGCCGGTTCCGATGTTTCCGTTTCCAATCTGTTATCAATCGCGATAAGCAAATCACTTTCTTTGGTAAGTCATGTTTGGTCTCTGTTAGGTGAGCTCATTAATCTTGGCTCGATAAATGAAGGGACTGGTTATCTTGCTAATAGCGCTTCTGTTTTTGCTATTACCGATAGCTCCTTCAATACAGATGAAGAGATTTCAATGCCCGGGGATAAAATTTATCTTTCTCTTACAGATCAAGACGCTAATACTGATGGGGCTAATCTTAATTCAGTTGCTGTCACTGTTGCTTGTTCGCACGATTCGGAAGCCGTTACTCTTGCTGAAACAGGTATTGCCACTGAAATCTTTAGAAACGGGGGATTAAGTACAGCCACTTACGACGGTTCTGCTACAGAAGATGATGGCACTTTGGAGTGTTCCAACAATGATGCGATCACTGCTTCATACAACGACCCTCAGGATAGCGGAGACACGGCTACTGCTCATGCCACTGCCACAACCGATACTAAAGCTACTGCCCCTTCCGGTCTTTCCGGCACAGCTCAATCTTCTACCTCAATCAAATGGGATTGGACAGACGAATCGAATAATGAAAGCGGCTTCAAACTATATTCCGGCACGGATACATTGATCGCTACGATCAACACGGCTGGCACTACTACATACACAGAAACTGGTTTAACAAAAGGTACGGCGTATACAAGAAAGGTAGTGGCTTATAACGGGGCAGGAAATTCCTCTTTCTCTTCCGATGCTTCTGCTACCACGCCCGCCGAACCTACCGCTCCATCTCTTCTTTCCGGTCTTTCCAATACTTCCACTTCTATCGTGTGGTCATGGACAGACAATTCTAATGACGAAACCGGCTTCAAACTATTAGACAGTGCCGGTACTGTTATCACCACAATCAATAATGCCAGCCAAGTTTCATACACCGAGACAGGACTCACCAAAGGCACCAGCTACACCAGAAAAGTAGTGTCCTTTAACGATGACGGCACATCCGCCGTTTCCAATTCTTCCACAGTCACTACCAAGACTTCCGCCTTAAACGCTCCTGTTCCACAATCTCCCGTCAATGGTGCTTCTCTTTCCACCCTTCTTCCAACATTCACCTTTGACATCGATCCGAACGAAGACTCCGGTATCGCTTCATACATTGTCTATATCGATGACAGCGCCAAATATTCTTTCTCCGCCTTAGCGCAAGGAAGCAGCGCCACTATCTCGGGAGCAAGAGTATCTTCTTCCAGCAACTCTATCACCGTGATCACTACAGCCGATCTTGCAGAGGGTTACCACACTTGGAAGGTGAGAGTGATTGACGCGGCAGGCAATACCAGTGATTCCGCACAAAGATTCTTCTCTCTGGATATCACAAAACCCAGTGTCGCATTAACCAACACCAACTTAAACATCTCTGATGTTCGTCCCACCTTTGATTTGGTATTGGGGGACAGCAGAGAACTCTCTAAAGTCACCTTCACGATCGAAAAACTCACCTACCTCTTAGGCAGTGAGTTTAGTCGCAAGACCGTCTTCACCAAGACATATGACATCGATGGGACAACCAAAGATCTCTCTGTTGCCCCGGATGTTGATTTAGTTCCAGACAAATACATCTTAACCATGACTGTCGAAGATACAGCAGGCAACAAAACAACCTCTGAAAAAGAGTTCACGATCCTAGAACAAACTAACAGTGAAGAGATAAGCTTGATTCAAGCAGAACCGCCAAAGACCGCCAAAGAAATCAAAAAAATAGTGGAAGAGGGGAATACGCCAACGAAAGTTCCTGAGGGTTTTCAAATTCCAAATTTGGAAAAGCAGGCGATTATTAGGCAAATAAAACAAGCAGCCAATCTTGATACGTACATACAGCATTTTTTACCCACGAATTTTTTCATCGCGTTTAATAATAGTTTGGAAAAAATTGAAACAGGAATAAGTTCTTGGGGAAAAAATACCGGCACGCGAATAGCGGGATTATTCAAGCAAGGAATCGCTAGTATCAACAAAAATTTTGCACGAAGCCGATTCTTTGCCTCAAACTCTTGGAAACGTTTCGCGGGTTCTTTCGAACCGATTGTTAATACTGTCAACAAAAATTTTGTTCAGAGTCGTTATCTTGCCGCGAGCTCTTTGCAAAGCACAACCGGTTTTCTTCATTCGGCGCAACTCAATCGTCTTGAACTGGCCACCCAGTCAGAAGAACAACTGGATCGATTTGCGAACCCTCTTATTCTAGTACAGCGACGAGTAGTGCTAGTTGCCCGTATTGGAGTAGATGTGTTTTCTGGACAACAAGAACAGAAGCTTGCCATCACAGACGTTGTTGCTTCTCAACTTTCTTCAACTAGCGCGCAGATCTCGTGGAAAACAAACAGAAGCACTGGTGGCAAAATAAATTTTGGTCCTTCAACAATGTATGGTGAAAGTATCTTCGTGGAAGATCTGACACGTGATCACGTAGTTGATCTCAAAGACCTCTCTCCTAATACAAAGTATTATTTTGAGGTTCTCGCTACCGATGTTAATAACGAACAAACGTATGACGCCTACTACAGTTTCACCACGCCACAAAACTAACGTGGTTCAGTATGCTATTATTAACCTAATAAAATAAATAACGCACATGTCTAAAAAACAATCGTCCACGCGCAAACAAAACATATTTTTAGTGATCGGTTATTTTCTTTTGCCTGTTTTCTTTGCGATTTTAACAGCTGTAAAAATATTTAATAAACTTTCCCTTATTTTGCCAATTATTTTTTTGGCTATCTTTTGTGTCTATTGGCTTCTCCCGATCAAACGCCCGGCACTTTCAGTCCTTTTGGCGACATTGCTTGTTATTTCTCTGGTTTCCGCCACTGGCTGGTTTTTTTCGCCATTCTTTTTTGCCTTGTATCTGACCGCTATTGGTCTTGGTTTTATTTATAATCCGGTTGTTGCTATCAGTTTTACTTTATCGCTCGTAATGCTCTTTACTTTTTCTATGACCGGCGAACGTCCAACATATGATCTTTTAACTCTTCTTTCTCTTTTATCTGTTATTCCCATTACTATTGCGCTTAGAAAGAGTTTCCTTTTAGTTCAGCAAGAAAAGAAAGGCATTTTGATTTTAGAAGGAGAAAAGAACCAAGCAGGTATCACGTCATTGGATAATATCCTCGCCAATCGGATCAACAACATTGGTGCGACACTTCGTCAGCCCATTACTTACGTGAAGCAAGCTGTATCGTTGCTTGTTTCCGGCAAGCTATCCAAAGAAGAAGTAGACGAGATTATGCCCAGAATGCAGAAATCAACAGAAGAACTCTTCACTCTCGTGAAAGAGTTTGAAAGGGAAACAACAAATAACAAGTTTTTTACAAAAAATAATTCTTCAAACACTAAGAAATCATGACTACCGCCGCTCCTCATATCTTGCTCGTGGACGACGACGAATCGTTGCGCCAAATGTACAATCTTATTTTGAAGAAGGAAGGATTCACGGTTGATGTTGCCAATGACGGTGTGCAAGGACTGGGGAAAGCCCGAACTGGTGGCTACGACCTAGTTCTTCTTGATTTGATGATGCCTAATTTGGACGGGATTGGAATGCTCAAAGGATTAAAAGAAGAAGGGCCGAAAAAGCCCATAGGTCCTATTATTATCTTAAGCAACGCCGGATATGACACTGTGGCGAAAGAAGCAGAACAACTGGGAGCGGCAGGGTTTTTGATGAAGGCGGATCTTTTGCCACAAGACTTGATTCGCGAGATTCATGCTTATTTAGATAGGGAAAACAGTGAAGCGAAAGCGAAATCGCCGTGGAAACGGGGACGGCCGACGAGGTAAACAATTCAGATCAAAAACTTAGCTTCTTTTATTTTTTCCAATTCAACCGCGTCTTGGAGTTTGTATTCGCCAATGCTGGTTCGCTCTAATCCAGAAAGATAAGCGCCTGTTTTTAGTTCCTGGCCGATATCGCGAGCCAGCGAACGTATATACGTTCCTGAACTGACATCGGTTTTTATTTCGAGTAGAGGATATTTGTAGGAAACTAATTCTATTTTATGGATGGTTATTTTACGTGGTTCCATTTTGATTGTTTCACCGCGTCGCGCGATTTTGTAAGCGCGCTGGCCGTTAATTTTTATAGCAGAAAAAATTGGGGGAGTTTGCATAATTTCGCCTGTGAATTTTTCTAAAGCATTTTGAACTTGTTCAGCCGTAGGTTGTGTATTTTCTGATTTTTCAAGCACACCCTCTTTGTCGTCAGTTGTGCTGGTCGCCCCCAAAGTGATTTCCGCTGTATAAGTTTTGGATGATCCCGTAATACTCCCTAGCTTTTTTGTGGCTTTTCCGATACCCAAAATCAGGAGACCGGTGGCCATGGGGTCGAGTGTTCCCGCGTGACCGATGCGTTTTATTCCAAATGCGCGTCTTGCTGTATTAACGACATCGTGCGAAGTCATTCCGCTTGGTTTGTTAACAAGGATAAGCCCATTCTTTTCTTGTGCGGTGGGTGTTTGATGATTCATGCTACACTAGCAATATCATGATGCGCGTACTTATAACAGGGGTAGAAGGTTTTGTTGGTCATCACATAGTGCCTCTTTTGCTAAAAGAAGGAGCGGAGGTTTTTGGTACGGCCTTAGATCAAAAAAAGGCACAGGATCTGAATATTCCCGTGCGACCTCTTAATATTACGAAGGCAGAGGAAACCAGCAGTTTATTAAAACATATTTTACCAACGCACATTATTCATTTGGCGGCAGTGAGTTCTGTGCGAGAGTCTTTTGCTAATCCGAATATGGCAGACGATGTTAATGTGCGAGGTACAGAAAATATTTTATCTGTAGCAGCTTCGTTCTCGACTCCGCCTCTTACGCTTATTATAGGATCGTGTGATGAATATGGAGTGAATGATGGAAAGCCGATTAGCGAACTTATGCTTGGTGCGTTAAATCCCATTTCACCTTATGCACAAACCAAAAAAGCAGTGGAGGAAATGGTGGAAAAGAATCCTAAATACATGTCGTTTGTTGTAAGAACAAGATCGTTTCCGCACATAGGCCCGGGACAGCAAGGACAATTTTTTGTGCCGGAAGTGGCCACACAGATAGTGCGGGCTGAACGAGGGCAACAACGCCCGGTGATTGGTATAGGGAATTTAACTGCTGTGAGAGATTTTTCGGATGTTCGCGATGTGGTGCGTGCATATTTTCTGCTGCTCACAAAAGGTAAGCCGGGAGAGGTTTATAACGTTTGTTCCGGTCAAGGAATGGCAATTGAAGATTTATTAAAAAAGATGATTGGTTTGGCAAAGGTGTCTGTTAGATTTGAACACGATCCCGAGAAAGAGCGGCCGTTGGACATTCCTGCTTTGGTGGGGAATAACACAAAAATTAAAACGGCCACAGGATGGGCGCCAGAAATTCCTTTGGAAAAAACATTAAAGGATATTGTGGAGTACTACAGAGGACAGGAATCTTAATTTCCAATACCCAATTTCTAATATCCAACATTCTTACGTGTTTGGGTATTTGAAACTTCATTGGCAATTGGGTATTGGAAATTGGTAATTTGAAGCTTACTTTTTTCGCCAGCGTTTCTTGATGCTGGACTTTTCTCCCTTTAAAAGTTTTATCATGTCGCGCAATTTTGTGGCTTCTTCGAAGTCCAAATTTTCTGCGGCCAAGTGCATCTTGGCAGTGAGTTCTTTTAGAATATGCGGAACATCTTCCGGCTGAACGTGCAATTCTCGTGCCGCTGTAACAGCCATTTCTTCTCTTTTTCCCGCCAGACGATCCTCGCGAACAGATTTAATAATCGTTTGGGGGGTAATGTTATTCTTTTTGTTATATTTCTCTTGAATGGTGCGACGACGGGTTGTTTCATCAATAGCGCGTTGCATAGAGCCGGTAATTTTATCGGCGTACATTAAAACGTGACCATTAATGTGGCGTGCCGCGCGCCCCATTACTTGAATTAATGCCGAGTCGCTGCGTAAATATCCTTCTTTATCCGCGTCCAAAATTGCCACCAAAGAAACTTCCGGCAAATCCAAGCCCTCGCGAAGTAGATTGATTCCCACCAATACATCGTATTTCCCAAGTCGCAAATCACGGAGAATTTCCACGCGTTCCAATGTATCTACATCGGAATGCAAATATTGCACTTTTATATTGAGATCCTGAAGATAACCGGATAAATCTTCTGCCATACGTTTGGTAAGCGTGGTAATAATCACTCTTTCGCCGTGCGCAATGCGCTCTTTTAATTTTTCCAATAGATGATCGATTTGATGTTCAGTGGGGTGGATTTCGATTCTTGGATCAATAAGACCGGTAGGGCGGACGATTAGTTCCACGGTTTGTTGGCTCTTTTCTTTTTCTATTTTTGCTGGTGTGGCAGATACATAAACTGTTTGTCCGAGACGCTTTTCGAATTCATCAAAACGCAGTGGTCGATTATCTAACGCGGATGGCAAACGGAAACCGTGGGCAATTAATGTTTCTTTACGAGAACGATCGCCAGCGTACATACCGGAAACTTGTGGTAGGGTCATGTGCGATTCGTCTACAAACGCAAGAAAATCTTTTGGAAAATAATCCAAGAGTACGCCCGGCGGATCGCCCGGCTTGCGCCCATCAAGGTGACGAGAAAAATTTTCTATCCCGGAAACATAGCCCATGGTTTCAATCATTTCCAAATCATAATTTGTACGTTGTTCCAAACGCTGGGCTTCTACGATTTTTCCTCGTTCTCTTAATTCCGTGGCGCGTTCGACCAATTCGGCGCGGATCGCTTGGATGGCGACTTTCTGTTTTTCTTTTTCCAATAAATAAAGTTTGGCAGGAAAGATTTCTGTTTTTTCCATTATCTGCAAAATTTCTCCAGTCAGAGGATCTTGGCGTGTAATGCGTTCGACTGTTTCGCCCAAAAAAGAAATTCTAATTACCATGTCGTCGCCAACGGGGTGAATATCTACGGTGTCACCGTGCACTCGAAACGTGCCGCGTTTAAAATCGATGTCGTTACGTTCGTACAAAGAATGAGTTAATTGTTTTAGCAAATCATTGCGCTTTATTTTTTGTCCTTTAAATATTTTTACAACTTCCTTCAAATATTCCTCGGGACTGCCGATGCCGTAGATACAAGAAACCGACGCGACAATAATTACATCACGACGTGTGAGAAGGGCTTGGGTAGCGGCATGACGGAGACGATCAATTTCATCGTTGATATCCGCGTCTTTTTGAATGTAGGTATCTGTGCGCGCCACGTACGCTTCTGGTTGATAGTAGTCGTAGTAAGAAACAAAATAGTGCACGGCATTTTCCGGAAAGAATTCTTGAAATTCACTCGCCAACTGCGCGGCAAGTGTTTTGTTGTGCGACAAAATTAGCGCGGGGCGTTGCAAATTTTGAATTATATTGGCCGCGACAAATGTTTTTCCACTGCCAGTCACGCCTAATAGAGTTTGATATTTGAGGCCGTCTTTTAGTCCTTGAGTCAGTTCTTTAATGGCACGTGGTTGATCGCCCGCGGGCTGAAAAAAGGAATGTAATTTGAAAAGTTTTTTATCCATCATTGGCAGAATATCATAATACCTATCGAAGCGCTGTGCAATCTCCGTCGTTCGTCTTTGCGAGCCCGCCTATTTTCAAATGGGCGTGGCGTGGCAATCTCCAAATCAAGACATCTGTACTTGTAAGCACATGCAACCACATAATACTGTTTCGTTTTTGGAGATTGCGTCGTCGGCGTCTCCTCCTCGCAAAGACGGGGACTTGTAGGGTAATCTATACATATGATTGCTTCGCTTTCCGGCACAGTTGAACACGTTTCGCTTGATTCTGTTATTTTGCAGGTAAACGGTATTGGCTATCGTATTTACACCCTTTCTGTTGTGTTGGGCACTTTGCGCGTGGGAGAAAAAACAAAATTGAATACCTATATGCATGTGAGAGAAAATGAAATTTCACTTTACGGTTTTGTGGAATCTCGCGAACTAGCTTTTTTTAAACTGCTTCTGCAGGCGCCAGGTATTGGTCCCAAAACTGCTTTAAACGTGATGGCGATAGCCACAGTAGACACACTTATTCGCGCAATCACCGGTGGCGATGTCACCTTACTCACCAAAGTTTCCGGTATTGGCAAAAAAATAGCGGAAAGAATTGTTGTTGAATTAAAAACACGTTTGGAAAAAGAACATCCTGAATTGTCCGGCAAAGGGTCAAGCGTACATGCCGATGTCATTTCCGCTCTTTCTGGTTTGGGGTATAGCCCAATTCAAGCGCGGGAAGTGGCGCGACAATTGCCCGAAGATATCAAAGATACGGAAGCGGGAATTAGAGCGGCCTTAAAAATGTTAGGAAAGAGCAAGTAACTTAATTTCCAATACCCAATTTCTAATTACCAATGAAATTTTCAATGTCCAATTCCGCGAAAGAAATTTTAGAATTAGACATTTCATTGGAAATTGGTTATTGGAAATTAGAAATTATTAGACATAATGCTAATCACTGAAGCTACAACAACTGACAGAATAATCTGGGATAATTTCGTCGCTAGTCAGACCGATGGTTCTTTTCTGCAATCATGGATTTGGGGCGATTTTCAAAAAGCCGCCGGTTTTCAAATTTCACGTTTGAAAATTACGAAAAAAAGCAGTGGGGATTTGTTGGCAGTTTGTTTACTTTTGGAACGAAAGTTGCCTTTTCGTAAAACATATTGGTATGCGCCTTGGGGACCGGTTTTGAAAAATGGTCTTTCGGGAGAAGAACGTTTCTTGGTGTTGCATTTATTGCGAACGAACGCGCCAATTTTATCAAAGAATAATCCAATTTTTTTGCGGATAGAACCGCATCACGAAAAAAATGATGAGGAGGGCAAGATTCTCACAAGAGGGCATTTTGCGGATATTGGAATGGGCGTGCAACCAAAAGACACATTAATTTTGGATTTGCGCCAAAGCGAAGATGATTTATTGCGCGGGATGCACTCTAAAACTCGCTACAACATTCGCATAGCGACTCGACATGGAGTAACTGTTTCTGAGAATACCAACGAAGAAGGGTGTAAAACTTTTATGGCTATGGCTCAAGAAATCCAAAAACGTGGCGATTTTCGTTATCATCTTCCTTCTTATTATCAAAAAATGTTGGAGGTTTTGGGTTCCGAACAGCAAATTAGATTGCTTGTAGCTTCGCATGGAAATGAACCACTGGCAGCGGGAATATTTATTAAATTTGGTAAAGTATATACCTACGCGCATGGGGCTTCGTTTAAGAAAAAGGCCCATGTGATGGCTCCGCATCTTTTACACTGGGAAGCGATACTGCGGGCAAAAAAAGAGGGCTTTGGAAGTTATGATTTTTTTGGGATCGCGCCAAATGAAAGTCCACAGCATCCATGGGCGGGCATTAGTCGTTTTAAGCGCGGTTTTGGCGGACAAGAGAAAAATTTTGTCGGTGCCGCGGATGGGATATTTGACTTAACGCAGTATAAAATATTAAACATAGGCAGGGCGTTACGCGGGGTTTTGCGTAAGTAGGGATTTAAACCCTCCCACGCCCTCCCTTATCAGGGAGGGAAACGCGTCGACTCCTCCCCTAATAAGGGGAGGTTGGGAGGGGTTCCGTCGTATACTATCTTTAGAATACTTGATTATGAAAACAATATTATGCTGTCATACAATCTAAGCACTTCAATTTTTGTCAGAGTATTGCGAAGACCGTGGAAAATTCTACAGGCCTTTTTGGCAAATGTTGCTTTTGGTTTTCCCTCCAGAAAATTACGGGTTGTTGGTATTACTGGTACGACAGGAAAAACCACAACAATTCATTTGACTACTGTGGCGCTGGAATCGGCGGGGTATACCGTTGGCGCAGTTTCTTCTATTCGCATCCAAATTGGCACGAAAATAGAGAAAAACAAGAGTGGCTTAACATCGTTAGGACCATGGCAATTGCAGAAATTATTATCACGAATGGTCGCGGCCGGGTGTCACTATGCCGTGATTGAAGTTTCATCTCACGCGCTGGATCAGTTTCGTTTTTGGGGAGTTGATTTTGATGTTGCTGCCATCACAAATTTATCGAGAGATCACTTGGATTATCACCGCACATTAGAGGACTATGCCGAAGCAAAAAGGCGTTTGTTTAAAGCGGTGGCGAATCGTCAGCCGAAAAAAATAAAAGGAGTATATGTGCCGAGAGTTTTGATTGCCTCTTTGGATGATCCTAAGACAAGCGTGTTCTTGGAAGAAGATGCTGATTTTCGTTTTAGTATGTCACTGCTTGATTCCAGGGTGCCAACACCTCCGCGCACTGAACCGATATTGTTATACGCGACAAGGGTTTTTCCTGATCGCACAACAGCGATGGTTTTGGCGCGCGGAAGGAATTGTTTGTTGTATCTTCGTTTAGCAGGGGCTTTCAATGTGCGTAACGCGCTTTTGGCTATTGCGGTCGGTGTTTCTCAAAACATTCCCGTAGAAAGAATTTCGCGCGAATTATTTAATGTCCAATCAATCCCTGGGCGTTTTGAAAAATTAGATTTTGGTCAGCCGTTTCAGGTAATTATCGATTATGCGGTTACGGAAGTGGCGTTGGGTACGCTTTACAACGCGATTGCCACAATGCGAGCAAGAAGAGTGCTGGCAATTTTTGGCGCTTGCGGAAATCGAGATCGTGGCAAGCGAGCGGGCATGGCTGAAATAGTCGCCAAGCATGCGGATATTACTTTTTTGACGAATGAAGATCCTTTTTCGGAAGATCCGGAGCAGATTTTTGCGGAACTGGAAAAGGGGCTTTTAGCTGGCGGCGCAGTGAGAATCGCGCCGGATAAATTAAGCAGTATTCCGGCAGGACAGCATGTTTATGTGAAGATTGCCGACAGAAAAGAGGCGATTGCGGTTGCGGTGAAAACTGCTCAGCCGGGTGATTGTGTTGTGGCCACAGGAAAAGGCGTGGAAGAAACGATGCGTTTTAAAGACAAAACCATTCCATGGAATGAACGGCAGATTTTTGAAGATGAGATACGGAAAATTATTAAGGTCGCTTAATAATTTTCGAAATGACAAATACCCAATATCCAATTCCCAATGAAATTCTAAAATGACAAATGATTTTCGTCGCGTTGGTGATTTAATAATTGGACATTTCATTGGAAATTGGGTATTGGAAATTGGAAATTAAGCGACATGATTCTCCTAATCGACACCACCACGCAAACCGCTAAAATCGGTTTGGTCGAGGACAATAAAATAATTGCTCAAAATAGTTGGGATGCCAATCAAAAGTTGGCGGAAGAACTTGTTGGAGAAATAACTAAGTTGCTTTCTGAAAATAAAAAAACTTTAAAGCAATTAGAAAATATTTTAGTACACAATGGGCCGGGCGGCTTTTCAACATTAAGGATAGGTGTGACAGCGGCAAATACATTAGGATTCGGATTAGACATTCCGGTCTTTGGAATAGAAGGGGAATTTAGTTCGTTAGAAGAAATGCTAAATAAACCCCGTGAAGCCAGCGACGGACCAGTGAAACCGATTTACAAGTTTCCCCCGCGGATTACGATCGCAAAACCAAAATAATCTGAAGCGTACAGCGTCGCGTCTTTGCAAGGAGGAGGCGCCGACGACCCTGCGAGGGTTGAACAATAAAGCAATCCCCAGTTTAAGATGTCTGCACTTGTAAGCATATGCAACCACATATTACTGTTTCGTTTGTGGAGATTGCTTCGGGCTTGTTAGCCCTCGCAAAGACGGACGACGAAAAACCGTGTCAATCTTGACAAGATTTACGTCTTCCTGTACGAATAATCACAGTATACAAGATTTTGGGTCGTTAGTGTGTGTTTCTCGTAGTATTTTAGCCCGCAGAAAAAAATAATTGCGGCGCAGGTGTATTTGTTGACTATTTTTTACAGATGTGTTTAGATGTCAATAATACTTTACAAGTTGCGGAATTTTAGCTAACGAAACCCAAAATTCCAAGATTTCCCGACCGAGTACGGGTCCCCTCTAAGTCTTGTTAAAAAATTTGTCAGTGGCCACCAAATCTTCAAAGCAAAAATTAGAAGAGCGAAAAGAACACCACAAAAAGTGGCAGGTTTCTACGCAGACCTCTGAAGCGGGAAATGTTTCTTCCCGTAAGTTTTTCACGACTTTCCATGATGCTACTGCACCGCAATTAATTGAAACGCAACTAAATTCATATAAATGGTTCTTGGAAGCCGGCTTGCCCGAGCTTTTTGAAGAATTTAATCCTATCGAAGCCCATGCGGGTGCGATGTCTTTGGAATTTTTGGATTACTACTTAGATGAACCGAAACATACGGAAAAAACATCGAAAGATCGCAATGCTACTTTGGAAGCGCCAATCCGTGTTGCTGTACGTTTGACCAATAAAAAAACCGGTGAAGTAAAAGAACAAGAAGTATATCTCGGAGAATTTCCAGTGATGACTACACGCGGAACTTTTATTGTAAATGGAGTGGAACGTGTCGTTGTATCTCAATTAATACGCTCTCCGGGCGTATTTTTTACATCTAATTTCTCTCGCGGTCGCAACTGGTACGGAGCAAAAGTTATTCCAAATCGCGGTGCTTGGTTGGAAGTAGAAACCGGTGTTGATGGTGTTTTGTATATAAAAATTGATCGTCGTCGCAAAGTTGTGGCATCTGCCTTGATGCGTTCCTTTGGTTACGACAGTGACGATTCTATTCGCACGGCGTTAAAAGAAACCGATACAGATCCGGATATTTCCTTTGTTGAAGCAACATTAGCCAAAGATCCATCTCACAATGAAGCGGAAGGTTTGAAAGAAGTCTATAAAAAGATTCGTCCGGGTGATTTAGCGACAACCGATAATGCTCGTCAAATGGTGGAAGACATGTTCTTCCGCTTTGATCGATATGATTTCGGCAGAGTCGGTCGTTACCGCATGAACAATCGTTTGAATTTAACTTTCCCTGAATCACGTGAAACTCGTACCTTGCAAAAGGAAGATCTCGTGGCGATTCTCAAGGAAGTTATCCGCTTGAACGTTTCTCAAGAAATTGCGGATGATATCGATCACTTGGGCAATCGAAGAGTTCGAGCTGTCGGTGAACTAATTCAAAACAAATTCCGCGTTGGTCTCCAGCGCATGAAGCGCATCGCGCAGGATCGCATGAGCACGATGGATCCAAATACTGTTACGCCTTCACAACTAATCAATGCGCGTCCGATTATTGCTGCAATCAAAGAGTTTTTCACCAGTTCGCAGCTTTCGCAGTTCATGGATCAAACAAATCCACTTTCCGAATTGGAACACAAGCGTCGTTTGTCCGCGATGGGTCCTGGTGGCTTGGCGCGTGAACGTGCCGGATTCGAAGTACGTGATGTTCACTATTCTCACTATGGCAGAATCTGTCCGATTGAAACTCCGGAAGGTCCAAACATCGGTTTGGTTGGTCACATGGCTTCTTTTGCGCGCGTGAATGATTATGGTTTCCTGGAAACTCCTTATCAACGTGTTCAGCATTTGATTCCTTTGGAAAAAGCAGAGGGCGAAGAATGTTGGGTTGATATGACTGACAAAGAAGGAAATGTAATTGTTGCCGCGCATACTAAAATTACCTCCGCCGAAATCAAAAAGTTACAGGCCGCGGGTATTTCTGAAATGCGTATCAAGCCGCTTGTTACCGGCGAGATTGAATTTATTGATGCCAACAGGGAAGAACGTACGGCAATCGCCCACGCGGCAGAGCCGGTTGATAAAGAAGGTTATTTTGTTGAGGCCCGAGTTGAAGCACGCGATCATGGTCAGTTTAGAGAAGTAGCAATTGATAAGGTGGATTTTGTAGACGTTTCCGCGATCCAGCCGATTTCTGTTGCTTCCGCTTTGATTCCGTTTATTGAACACGATGATGCCCAACGCGCACTCATGGGATCAAACATGCAACGCCAAGCTGTTTCCTGTATTAAGCCGGATGCTCCAATTGTTGGTACTGGCATGGAACGTCGCGCAGCTTTTGATTCCGGCCACGTTGTGATTTGTCAGGGTAATGGAGAAGTTGCGGAAGTTGATGGTTCCCATATTAGTGTTTTGGAAGAGGGTGGAAATGTTAAGACGTACCCGTTGCAAGCGTTCGTGCGTTCCAACACTTCTACCTCTATGACGCAACATCCGCGTGTTAACAAAGGAGACAAAGTTAAGCGTGGCGATCCTTTAGCGGATGGTGCATCTATTGAAGACAGCGAATTGGCTTTGGGACAGAATTTGTTGGTCGCTCTTGTGCCGTGGCGCGGAGGTAACTTTGAAGACGCTATTCTTATTTCCGATCGTGTTGTGCATGACGACAAGTTTACTTCCATTCACATCGAAGATTTCACGATTGAAGTGCGTGATACAAAATTGGGCTCGGAAGTAGTAACACGCGATATTCCAAACGTTGGTGAAGAAAAACTTCGTAACTTGGATGAAGATGGAATTATTCGTATCGGTGCGGAGGTTTCTTCTGGCGATATTTTGGTTGGAAAAATTACGCCAAAAGGTGAAACAGATTTAACCGCGGAAGAACGTTTGCTACGTGCCATCTTCGGTGAAAAAGCTCGTGATGTTAAAGATACTTCGTTGTATTTGCAACATGGTGAACATGGTAAGGTCGTTGGCATTAGAATTTTTGATCGCGACAAAGGCGACAAGCTTCCGTCTGGCGCAATTCAACAAGTGCAGGTCAGCGTCGCGCAATTACGTAAATTACAAGTCGGTGACAAATTGGCAGGACGGCACGGAAACAAAGGTGTTATTTCCCGCATTGTGCCGCACGAAGACATGCCTTTCTTGGCAGATGGAACACCGGTAGACATTGTATTAAATCCGATGGGCGTAGCCAGCCGTATGAATATTGGGCAGATTTTGGAAACTCACTTGGGTTGGGCGGCGCAAAAACTTGGTTACAAAGTCGCTTCTCCTCCTTTCAATGGTGTTTCGGAAGATATTATCCACCAAGAATTGAAAAAAGCCGGGTTACCAGAAAGTGGTCAAGTGGAACTTTATGATGGTTTGACTGGCGAAGCATTTGATCATCCTGTCACTGTGGGAATCATGTATATCATGAAGCTTCATCATTTGGTTGAAGACAAGATTCACATGCGTTCCACTGGTCCGTACTCACTTGTTACACAGCAACCATTAGGTGGTAAAGCACAAAGTGGTGGACAGCGTTTTGGTGAGATGGAAGTGTGGGCTTTGGAAGCTTATGGTGCTGCGTACACTTTGCAAGAAATGTTGACGATCAAGTCTGATGATGTTTTGGGTCGTTCTCGTACATACGAAGCAATCGTGAAAGGTGATGAAATTCGTCCACCAAATATCCCAGCATCTTTTGATGTATTGGTGTGTGAATTAAAGGGCTTGTCTTTGGATGTAGATATCGAAACCAGCGGTCCAGTTGTTTCTTCTGCCGACGAAGGTGTTGTTCAGGAAGGTTCTGATAACAGTCAAGACAAAACAAAGATGCCGACACGCACACTGCGTCCCGATGATGAAATCGAAAAATCAAAGTAAATTATTTAGTTAACTATCACATTATTTAAATGCCCCAATTTGCAGAAGAACCAGCGTTGGACTTCGAAGCAGTAAAGCTCAAGCTTGCTAGTCCTGATATTGTTCACGGATGGTCGCACGGCGAAGTAACCAAGCCGGAAACGATCAATTATCGCACGCAAAAACCGGAACGCGATGGTTTATTCGACGAACGTATTTTTGGCCCAGTCAAAGATTGGGAATGTTATTGCGGAAAATATCGTCGCATTCGTTATAAGGGCATTGTTTGTGATAAGTGCGGAGTAGAAGTAACCCGTTCAATTGTTCGCCGTGAACGCATGGGTCATATCGAATTGGCTTCGCCTGTTGCGCACATCTGGTTCTTGCGCGGTATTCCTTCAAAAGTCGGTCTTCTTTTAGACATCAATGTCCAACAATTGGAAAAAGTTGTTTATTTTGCTTCTTACATTATTACTTCCGTAGATGAAGAGAATAAAAAAGAAATTGCCAATCGTATCGAACGCGAAATAAAGCAAAAGCGCGAAGAGATTATTCGTGTTTATAAGCAAGAACAGGACACGATGCGCCAAGCAGCCGCTGAAAAACTGAAAGATATGACGGATGAAAAAGTTCGCAAAGAAGCGGAAAACAAATTGGCGAAAGAATTGCAAAGCAAAGAGGATGAAAGAGAAGAAGAACTATTAAAGTTAGAAAAAGCCGGTCAAAAAGCCAGAGATGAGCTGACAGTTCTGCGTCTTTTCCAGATTGTTTCCGAAGTGGAATATCGCAATCTTTCCCTAAAATATGGACATGTTTTTTCGGCTGGTATTGGCGCGGAAGTTTTGCGTCAGATTTGTGAAAATATTGATCTCGCAAAATTAACCAAGCAATTAGAAGCCGAATTGGTTGATGCCGGAGCTGCCAAGCGCAAGCGCGCGATAAAGCGTCTTTCTTTGGTGCGTAGTTTCTTGCGTGGCAAGATTCGTCCGGAATGGATGTTCTTAACGTCTATCCCAGTTATTCCTCCGGATTTGCGTCCAATGGTGCAACTTGATGGTGGACGTTTTGCCGCATCGGATTTGAATGATTTATATCGTCGTGTAATCAACCGCAATAATCGTCTGCGCAGACTACTGGAGATGGGTGCTCCTGAAGTTATCATGCGCAATGAAAAACGTATGTTGCAGGAAGCAGTTGATGCACTTATCGACAACAACGCGCGTCGTGGATCTACCACTGCTGCCGCTATTGGTCAGCGTCGCCAACTCAAATCTCTCGCTGATATGTTGAAAGGTAAGCAGGGTCGTTTCCGCCAGAACTTGCTGGGCAAACGTGTTGATTATTCCGGTCGTTCAGTTATTGTTGTTGGTCCTCATTTGCGCCTACACCAATGTGGTTTGCCAAAATTAATGGCTCTTGAATTGTTCAAACCGTTTGTTATTCACGAATTAGTTCAGCGTGGTTTGGCACACAACATTCGTTCCGCCTCTCGTTTAATCGAGCAGGGCATTCCCGAAGTTTGGGATTCTCTGGAAGATGTTACCAGAACACACAAAGTGCTCCTCAATCGTGCTCCTACATTGCATCGTCTTGGTATTCAAGCATTCCAACCGGTACTGATTGAAGGTAAGGCGATTCAAATTCATCCAATGGTTTGTCCTCCATTTAACGCTGATTTCGATGGTGACCAAATGGCTGTTCACGTTCCGCTTTCTTCTCCTGCACGAAAAGAAGCAAATGACATCATGTTGGCTTCTAAGAACTTGTTAAAGCCATCAGATGGTGAGCCAGTAACTGGTGCTTCTCAGGACGTTGTGTTGGGATTGTATTATGCTTCTCGTATTAGTGAAGGAGCTAAAGGCGAAGGAAAGAATTTCTCTTCTCCAATGGAAGCAATCTTTGCTTACGATTCTGAAAAGATAGCTATTTGCGCCAAGATTAACGTGAGAATTGATGGCAAAACTTTGATGGAAACCACAGTTGGAAGAATTTTGTTCAACGAAATTCTGCCCAAGGGTTCAGAATATATCAATGAATTTTTGGACAAAAAGCGTTTGAAGGCGATTTTAGGAGAAATACTGGCACGCTTTGGCACGGAACAAGCCGCGGACTTTATTGATCGCATGAAAGATCTTGGTTTTGAATTTGCTACACGTTCCGGGGCCTCGTGGGGTATGGACGATTTGCATACACCGGATGGCAAAAAAGAGATTCTGGAAGTAGCCGGAAAAGAAGTTAAATTGATTCGTGAACAATACGAACAAGGTCTTCTAACTGACGAAGAACGTTACGTAAAGACAATCGAAGTTTGGGAAGGTGCAAAAAATAAGATTACCGAATTAGTGCAAAAGTCTCTTAAACCGACACAGAGCGTGTATCAAATGGTATTTTCCGGTGCTCGCGGATCGGTTGGACAGATTACACAGATGATGGGTATGAAAGGTTTGGTACTTTCTCCGACCGGTCGCACAAATGAATTGCCGATCAAGTCTTCGTTCAAAGAAGGGTTTAACGTTTTGGAATATTTCACCAGCACGCACGGTACAAGAAAAGGTATGGCCGATACCGCATTAAGAACAGCTACTGCCGGTTATTTGACTCGTCGCTTGGTTAACGTGGCGCAAGATATGGTAGTCCGTGAACCGGATTGTGGCGACACAACTGGACGTGTTATTTCTAAACAGCATTCTTTGGAAATGGGCACAACTCTCATGCGACGTATTCGTGGTCGCGTGTTGGTTAAAGATGCGGTTGATGAAAAAACCGGCGAAGTGCTGGTAAAGAAAGGTACTCTTTTGGATCGAGAACAGGCCAAACAGATTGATGCGGCTAATGTTCCTGAAGTGATAATCCGTTCCGTTCTTTCCTGCAAAACATTACGCGGAGTTTGTCAGAAATGTTATGGATGGGATTTGGGTTCGAACAAGATGATCAATTTGGGTGAAGCGGCAGGTATCGTGGCAGCACAGGCCATCGGTGAACCGGGAACTCAGCTCACAATGAGAACTTTCCATCATGGTGGTGTGGCTGGCGGTACGGATATTACACAGGGTTTGCCTCGTGTCGAAGAATTGTTTGAGGCGCGTGCTCCAAAAAACAAAGCGCTTGTTTCCGAAATTGGTGGTACGGTTTCTCTTTCCGATCGCGATGGTCAAGTTGTCATTTCCGTTCTCTCTCAAGATGCTGGACAAGAAATTTATGATCTTATCGGAATTATTCTTGATAAGAGCTTAGAAAACGACATGGAAATCGAAGTTGGACAACGTCTGTTCATGGACATGGAAGGCGAAGAAACATTCTCTCGTCGCAAGGGTGTTGTGAAATTGAATGACAAGAAATTAACCATCAAAGGTACTGAAGCGGATCAACGTGAATACTTAGTGCCTGTTGATACAGCCGTCTGGGTAAAAGAAGGAGATGTTGTAAAAGTTGGGCAGCAATTAACAGAAGGCCACGTGAATGTACAAGAGCTTTATGCAATTGCCGGCATGGGTGCGGTTCAGCACTACATCATTAAAGAAGTTATGGATGTCTACGCAATACAAGGTGAAGCGATCAATGACAAGCACTTGGAAATCATGGTGCGCCAGATGATGTCTCGTATTCGTGTAAAAGATGGCGGCGACACGACTCTCTTACCAGGTCGCACATATGAGCTCGCTGATTTCATCGAAGAAAACGAACGAACTGTAAAAGAAAATGGTCGTCCGGCAATCGGCGAAAGATTATTGCTCGGTATTACGAAAGTTTCTTTGACTACGGCCTCATGGTTGGCCTCCGCATCCTTCCAAGAAACAGCGCGTGTGTTGATTGATGCCGCTGTGACTGGTAGAGAAGACTGTTTGGTGGGCTTGAAAGAAAACGTCATTATCGGAAAGCTCATCCCTGTCGGGACCGGTTACAAAGGAAATTAAAAAATAAAGAAGAAAACAGCCGCGGAAGCGGCTGTTTTCTGTTGTATAGATGAGATTAATTTAGTGTTACAATCTCTTTTGTATGCAAAATACGTCACTGGCTAAAAAAACAGACGCAAAAAAGGATATTTTTCGTCGGTATTTTTTAAAGTCGCTTTTATTTTTAGTAGCGCCGTTTCTTTTAGCGTTCATTTTTAACGCAACATCTTCTTTTGTTCACGCGGACGATAGTATAATCGTTACAGCTAGTACTAATGCGCCGACAAATTTTCAACCGGATACTACTGAACAATATTTTGGCACATTCAAAATGAATGGTACGGGTACGATAACTGGGCTGACCTTAACACAATATGGTACTGCCGATTCTGATGTTGATTTGGCAAATGTTGAATTGATGCAAGATAACGGCGATGGTGTTTGGGATGCAGCTGATGACACAACTCGTCTTGGCGGTAAAACTAGTTTTGATTCCTCCAGTAAAGCCGCTTTTTCCGGCTTCAGTTTGTCGGCGGGGAGTTCTTCATATGTTCATGTTATCTCCGACATTACCCCTAAAATTATTCCTCTGCCGGCACCAACTGTTGGTATTGATATTCTTCAAGCCAGCGATGTGGTGTCCTCTGCAACGGTCAATGCGGATGCTTGGCCGGTACAACTCGGAACATCTCCATTAAGCACAATTTATCCGTACTTGCAGAACGTTACGACAAGCGGTATTGAGATAAGTTGGGAATCGGACAGCAGTGAAAAAGGTACTGTTGACTACGGTCTGGCTAACTCTTACGGGTCTACCACTTCGGTCGACAGTGACTTGCTTACAACCTCTGGCAGTTATAATTACCACAAAGTAATAATTACCGGGCTTGTTGCTAATACTACCTATCACTACAAAGTGATGTGCAACGGGGTATCCAGCGCGGATGCTACTTTTAAAACTGCTCCTACTGATGATAGTAATTTTAGTTTTATTGCATTTGGTGATGTTGCCAACAATCCAGATAGTCCAAGAACCAGTTTCTGGGCTAACAGCGCATCTGTGAGTGAGGCGGTGGCAGACAATTCGAGTAACCCTAAAAATATCGTAATTCAAATGGGAGATCATCAGAACGCCGGCAACGATGACGAGTGGCAGCCGCAGTTCTTTTTGCCACTAAGGAACGTATTAAAAAACACCGTACTTTATAACGTTTTAGGCAATCATGACAGCGGACATCAGACAACATTTAATAATTATTTTGATCCGCCCACGGGATCGGGAAGCGAGCTCTATTATTCGTTTAATTACGGAAACGTTCATTTTATTGCTCTTAACGGCAACGATAATCCAAGCACTGGTGCTCAGTGGACATGGTTGAAGGCAGATCTTGCATCTGATGCCGCGCAGAATGCCGACTGGAGGATAATGTGGGTTCATCAACCGGCCATATCATATGGCGGTCACAACGGCAATGCGAATGTTGAAACCGCGATAACAAATTTATTCACCGAACTTGGTACTAAAAAAAATATCGATCTTGTTTTTGCGGGGCACAATCATTTTTACCAGAGAAATTTTAAACCCGAAGGAACAAGAGGAGGAATTACGCATATCACTACAGGCGGTGGCGGTGGAACGATAGCCACTCAATCAGTAACGGGAACTTATAAGGAATTTGGTTTTAATGCTTTTAATTATATTCTGGTGGAAACAGGGCAGACGGCAATTAAAGGTACGGTTTATGACGTAAATAATACTGTTATGGATACTTTTTACGTTCCGCGTTTACCAACAATATCTTCAAGTGCCAATCAATCATTTTATGTTGGTGATTCAGCCACTTCTGTTTCTCCAATTACGGTTACTGATAATCTAACCAGCGCAACCGTAAAAGCCGATAATACTACTGGCGATATTAGGGTGAAGGTTCCCGCTTCTTTGGACATGACATGGGATACGACGGTTACAGCGGCAACAATCACAGGATCTGCTTCGGCTAAAGTAGCGGCAACAGTCAGTTATCCCGACACAAAAACTTTATTAATCGATGTTACATCCGATTTTGCGGTTGACGAAACTATTAGTGTATCAGAATTAAAATTCAAGAACTTTAATACAGCCGGCGTATCCAACTTAACGATAGTGACGACAGGAGCGTCTGGTGCGGATGCTGCAATAGATGACAAAACAATTACCATAGCAAATCCTCCTCCTGCTAGCGGTTCTAATAGTGACTCTGGCGGAGGTGGTGGTGGGGGCGGCGGAGGTGGTGGTGAACCATCTATTCCCGCAAAGGTACAAAATGTCATAAATCATGTTTCTGCTATCTTTAAATCAATATTCAAAAAGAATATAGGTAAAGCTGAAGCCACGTACTGGAAGAACAGAGCTATTGGCAAAGGAGAGAAGTACACAGAAAAAGAGTTAAAGAAAGAAATGCTTGCTCATCAAAAAGCGGGACGTACTATGCCGCAAACAGCAGTATCAACAAAGACAAGTACAATGGGGAGTAAAGCTACTGTAAAAAGTACGAGTGTTGTTGTTGGTCAAGGGCTTGAACTAACTTGGAGTACAAACAAAGAAAATAGGGCGAAATATCCAAAAGAACGTATCTATATCTGTACAACCTCAGCTGTACCTAGATGCACTGCGGTAGTTGCCTCAACGTCGAACAACGGGAAAGCGACGATTAAAGTCTCTGCTGTTCCCGGCACATACAGATTCGCCGTTCAAGCGCTGGACAGTAAGGGTGCGCCTGTTATTGGAATAAGGTCTTCTAGTAACGCGTTTAAAATTAAACCAAGATAATAGGACATTTATCAGGGCGAAACTGCCTCATGTTGTATTTTCTGTTATAATATTGAGACTATGGCACGACGGAGGAAATATAAAAAACACCACATGTTTGGCAAGGTGGCTGATCAGTGGGCAGATTTCGAATTAAGCTCTGAAACAAAGAAGAATGTTTTTGCTGTCGTTTTGTTTCTTGTCGGCCTGATAAGCGTGCTGAGTATTTTTAACTTAGCCGGAAATTTTGGTTTGATAATTCGACCCAAACTTTTTTCGCTTTTTGGTTGGGGTGCGTATGTTTTTCCGATCATTTTAGCATTGTTTTCTTTGATGCGACTTGATCCCACCAGGTTTCATTTTTCACCCGGTCGCTATATTGGGTTAATTTTGCTGGTCTTAAGCGGTCATGGTTTGTTGCATATGATTGCGCCAATCGAGAAGGGGTTGGAGCTGATAGATTTAGGAAAAGGTGGAGGGTATTTAGGATGGGCGATCTCTTATTGGTTGCGGCTGGGGATTGGCAATATCGGTGCTCTCATATTACTGGTAGTCTTTTTTGCGATAGGTCTCATGATGACAACCAATAAAACTATTGGCGATGTCTTCAATTGGTTAAGAAGTTTGCGTGGAGAAAAAGATGATGAGGAAGATGAAGAGGAAAAAACAGATGAAGATTATGAACAAACAGAAAAAGAATCTGATGATGTAGTTTTTGAAAAAAAGACTTTGCCTGTTTTGTCTACACGCCTTTTAGACAGCGTTAAGCTGACTGGAAAGCGCACTGTTGATTTAAGGGATGAAGCACCAAAAAATAAAGTCGCCTTGCCACCATATGAATGTCCACCTCTATCCTTGTTATCTGATGCAACCTCGAAGCCATCCAGTGGCGATGTTAAAAAATCGCAATTAATTATCCAAAAAACGTTGGAGAATTTTGGTATTTCGGTTGCGATGGCCGAAGTAAATATTGGTCCAACGATTACACAATTCACCTTAAAACCAGATGAAGGTGTTAAGTTGGCAAAAATAACAACTTTGCACAATGATCTGGCGATGGCTCTTGCTGCTCATCCTGTCAGAATAGAAGCACCTATCCCCGGGAAAAATTTAGTTGGTATTGAGGTTCCAAATAAATCAGTCGCGGTTGTACGTTTGCGCGAGATGTTACAGAGTCGCGACTTTCAGCGTTCGGATTATGCTTTACCGTTTGCTGTTGGAAAAGATGTTACAGGACAGTGTATTGTGGCCGATCTGGCAAAGATGCCACATTTACTTGTTGCCGGCGCTACCGGTTCCGGAAAATCAGTTATGATAAACGATTTGATTACCAGTTTGATTTACAAAAATGGTCCGGCGGTTTTGCGTATGATAATGATTGATCCCAAACGCGTGGAGCTGGCTTTGTACAATGGTATTCCGCATCTTCTAACGCCAGTGATCACGGAATCGGATAAGGCCATTCAGGGCTTGCGTTGGGGGGTGGGTGAGATGGAAAAGCGTTATCGTATATTGGCGGAGCATAAAAAGAAGGATATTCGTTCCTTTAATTCTGATCGACATGGCTCAGAAATAATGCCTTACGTCGTAATTGTTATCGATGAACTAGCTGAGATAATGGTGAAATATGGCCGAGAGGTGGAAGGTGCGATTGTGAGATTGGCGCAAATGGCACGCGCGGTTGGAATTCATTTGGTTGTTTCCACTCAGCGTCCAAGCGTTGATGTTATTACCGGTCTTATCAAAGCAAATATTACGTCACGTATTGCTTTTAATGTCGCTTCCGCTATAGATTCTCGCACAATTTTGGATGGATCCGGTGCTGAAAAGTTGTTAGGTAATGGTGATATGTTGTTTTTGCGAGGAGATATTTCTAAACCGCGAAGATTACAAGCCGCCTATATTTCAGAAGAAGAAGTAAAAAGAGTTTCCGAATTCTTGGCGGGAAATGGTGCTCCTGAATATGACTTATCTATTACAACCCAACAATCTCAATCAATGGGTGGTGGTAGTTTTGATGGTGATAATGATGTAGATGACGCGTTGATTAACGACGCAATTAAAATGGTTAGAGAGAGTAAGAAGGCATCGACATCATTACTTCAACGTCGGCTTAGAATTGGTTATTCGCGTGCCGCTCGTATTATTGATGTGCTTGAGCAAAGGGGAATTGTTGGTCCGGCTGATGGGGCAAAGCCACGCGAGGTATTGGACGGTAGTGATGAGATACTAAATGAAGATAGTTTTGAAGATGAACCGGAAATAAAAATCGGAGAAGACCAGAGCTATTCCGATGAGCCGGAAGATGATATGTATATGAAGTAATGTTAAAATTTATGTATTTATGGTTGATGAACAGCAAGAAATAGGTGGCTACGTCTCAGTTGGCTCGCGTATAAAGAATGCTCGAGTAAGTCAGGGTATTGCCCTGCGAGATCTAGCTCACGAATTAAAAATAACTGATAAAATTTTAGAAGCGCTTGAACAAAGCGATTTTTCAAAATTACCTGCGCCTGTTTACTCTAGAGGGTTTGTAAAAATGTGTGCTGAATATCTTGGTTTAGATGGAGACGAATTAGCAAAGGATTTTTTAAATGAATTGCATAGTGGGCAAGAGGTAACTGAGCAAAAGATTATCCCTAAACGAATGAAGTCTTTTAATAAGCCGTTTTTTTCAATTACTCCTCGTCTTACTACAATCGCGGCTGGAATCTTAGTTGTTCTTGCTGCTTTGGGATATCTTTTTTTTGAGGTGCGTGGTTTTACTCGAGCTCCTGCTCTTACGCTTTCTTCTCCTTCGGATAATGCCAAGCTAAAATCAAATAATGTTTTAGTGAAAGGAAAAACAGATTCGACGGCGGAAGTAAAGATAAATGGAGAAAAAACATTTGTGAAAAGTGACGGAACATTTGAGGAAAATGTCGGTGTTGGCCCCGGTGTAAACAAAATTAGCGTTAGTGCGAAAAGTATCGGTGGCAAAGAACGTGTTGTTGAAAGAGAGATTTTAGTTGAACAGGATCAACCACAAACTACTCCGTCTGCTTCTCCTGGCATGGTAATAAGTCCATCGCCAAACAATGGAAGCACGCAACTAAAAATTAAAACAGATAGTGATGTTTGGGTTTCTGTTTCAGTAGACGGGAAGATAATGTTTAGTGGCACAATAAGTGTTGGCCAAGAAAAAGATTTTTCAGGAAAATCTATTGGTATTACTGCGGGAAGAGCCAATCAGGTGCAGGTGCAAAAGAACAGTGGAGAGTGGACAGTTTTGGCGGATACTCCGGGCGTGGCGAAGGGGATAATCTTTGGTGAAAGATTATCTAATACTTAATAAATAATTGCCATGCGCATGCCAGACCTAATAAATAATCGAATTTGGCTTATTGTCACTTTCATAATTATTGTTGTTTCTGTTTTTCTTTTTTACTGGAACAATAGGAGTATCCCCGTTCCTCCTATGTATAGCCCTACGATTATTGGTACTTATCCGATCACTGTTGATTATAATAAGTCTTTAGATGAGATGATTGCTTGGTATCATGAGGGATGGTGGGGTAGGTATGTAGATACGAGTGTAAAAAAAGAGAATTTTTTAGTTAACGGTGTTGGTATTGTAAATATTGATGTTATCCTTGTTCGTTTTAATCATGGTATTAGTGATAATAATGCAAGAAAGGAGCTTGCGGCGATGGGTCTCGAACCAGCAAGAATTGAACACGCAGCAGCGTTTGGTCAGAAATATCCAGAAGCATATCGTAATAATCCAATCTATTTTCTTGGCTCACCGAGGGGATATAAACCAATACTTGTTACTATGTGGTTTAATGCTCGTTGGCTTGATCTAGACTTCGAGACGCAGCCGGCTGAGTCTGATTGTTCCTCTAAGTGCCTCTTTGCCGCAACTCGTATAGTGTCTAGTACTCCTTAATTATTGAAGTTTTAACTTTTTCTCCTTGTGTGACAGGATTTTTTTGAATAAAAAAACGTCCTTGTAAACAAATCAACTAAGAAACAAATGTCTGAATGTGGGGTCATGTACTACCGCAAATTCGCCATCATATGTGTCTGACTCCTGTTGTACCGTCTTGGTATGGCAGGAGTTTTTTCTTGTTTTACGCCCACCCTGTTTTCTGGTAGATTAAAGAGACGAATATGGCTAAAAAAGATCTTCAAAATGAAAGAGTAAAAGCAGCCGCCTTGGCGGTTGAGCAGATAAAAGAGCGTTTCGGTGATGGTTCGATAATGTTGCTTTCCGAAGCCAGAAAAGTGGATGTTGATGTAATTCCAACGGGGTCTATTTCTTTAGATCTTGCCTTAGGCGTGGGTGGAATCCCACGTGGAAGGATTATTGAGGTCTATGGCCCAGAGAGCTCAGGAAAAACCACCCTGGCACTGCACATGATCGCGCAGGCACAAAAGAAAGGCGGGATTGCAGCCATTGTAGATGCCGAGCACGCTATGGATCCTAATTATGCCGGAAAAATAGGGGTAAAAATGGATGAACTTTTGATCTCTCAGCCGGATAATGGTGAGCAGGCCTTGGAAATTGTAGAAACGCTTATTTCTAGCAACGCTGTTGATATTATTGTCGTTGATTCGGTCGCGGCCCTAACTCCTCGAGCAGAAATTGAGGGAGAAATGGGTGACTCCCACATGGGTTTGCATGCCCGTTTAATGAGCCAAGCGTTACGCAAAATTACAGCCATTGTTGCTAAATCAAAAACAACTGTTGTGTTTATCAATCAAATTCGCATGAATATTGGTGTAATGTTTGGCAATCCAGAAACGACAACAGGTGGTAAGGCATTGAAGTTTTATTCTTCCGTGCGCTTAGAAGTTCGTCGCCGTGCGCAGATAAAAAAAGGCGATCAAATTGTCGGTAGTCGAACTATTGTTAAAGTGGTTAAAAACAAAGTAGCCGCGCCTTTTCAATCGGCAGAATTTGATATTATGTACAACGAAGGAATTTCTCATGAGGGAGATTTGGTAGATACAGGTGTTAGATTTAACATTTTACAAAAGTCCGGTTCTTGGGTTGTATATCATGACGTAAAAGTGGGACAAGGGCGAGAACAGGCCAAGCAGTTTTTGCGGGAGAACCCGGAAATGGCAAAAGAAATTGAAGACGCGATTATGGTTGCCGCGAGTTCACAAGATGAACAAGCTGCTGTTGTCACTGATCAACAAAATGAAGAAGTGGGCGCGTAGTTAATATCGCTAAATATAAAAATGCCAAGAACTTATAAGAAAATCGATCTGGAAAATATAGACATTTCCGGTCCGGAAAAGAAAACTATTTCTATTCCTTCCAGAAGCAAAGCAAGATATTTTGTCGGTATTTTTGTAATTTTGATTTTGGCATCCGCTGTTGTACTGCTTAATTGGAACTCAGTAAGTCACGCAACATTCGTTCGTGCATTTGTAGGGAACTAATTTGTATTAGAAAATAATAACAGTATCACTCCCGCGAAGGCGGGAGTCTTGTTGGTTGTTTGAGTTTGTTACTTGTTTTTGCAAGATCCCCGCCTTCGCGGGGATGGAATTTTTAGATAGTGTGATGGTTTTTGGTATTATCTGATAGCTCTGAATTACTGAGCGGATTTTTTCGCTACCAAAACTAGCGCTTCTTGTGAATCATCTTCGGCTGTTTTATTCTTTTGTTCTTTGCCACACAACTGACATTTGTGAATAATAACCCATTTACTTTTTTTTTGTTCCAGTGCCAAGGCATCCATAATGCCATGACATTTTTCCAATCTGTCTCCTGGAAATATATCCACGTGCAAAGACGCAAGACAAAAAGGGCAGTGGTTGCGATAGCTTCTTTTGGTTTTCTCGACTTGTTTGCCACAGTTAAGACAAGCGAAACTTTCGTTGCGGGCGGTAAAGCGGGGAGTTTGGATGTTAGACATAAAATAGTTATCTAATTCTTGGTATACACGGATTCCTGCTCCTGCCCGCATTGCTACGCAAAGCGTTGCTGGCGGGTGTGGCAGGAATGACCCGGACACTGAGATTACTTTGCCTTGCATGATTGGTGATGGCTCGCAAAGACAACGTTGCGCAAACGTCGTTCGTTTTATAAACCGTCAATCGCAAAGTTTCGGGTTCCCCGAACTTTGCGACACTTCTAAAGGAAAGAGATGCCTAGAAGAGAGAACCTTGGTTCTCTCTTCTAATTAATTTTTATTGTCCGGTGTAATTCAGGTAGCCCAGTTCTCTTGCGTGTTTGATGGCACGTGAAACCTGACGTTGATGTTTAGCGCAAATCCCCGTCTTCTTTCGTGGAAGAATTTTAGAGTGGCTGCTGGTAAAACGGCGCAAATGTTCAACATCTTCAACTGTAGGAGACGCGAGCTCTTCAGCGCAGAAAATACACTTCTTTGGGGTTACTTTTTCTTGTGATTGTGGTCTCATAAAATTAAAATGGAATATCTTCAATTCTTATTTCTTCTTCTGCTGGCGCGCTTGGAGGAGTAATCGGTTGTGCTGGTGTTACTGGTATTTCAGTTGGTGCGACAGGAGTTTGAGGAAATTCTTCTTCTGTATTAGTTTGTGCCTGTGTTGTTTGAGGCGCTGTTCCTGTTGGTGAGCCCAAGAAGATTATATTGTCGGCAACAACTTCTGTTCGGTAACGTTTTATGTTGTCTTGCTGTCCAACCCAACTTCTTGTTTGCAAGTATCCTTCGACGTAAATCTGTTTTCCTTTGTTTAAGTATTGCTGAGCAATTTCCGCCAGTTTTCTCCAAGCTACAATGTTGTGGAATTCCGTTTGTGACTGCGCTGCGCCTTGGGCATCTTTCCATTGTCTACTTGTGGCAACGCTGAATGTGGCTACTGTTTGTCCGTTCGGTGTTGTTCTGACTTCCGGGTCATGAGTAAGACGACCGATAAGCATTACTTTGTTGAGATCTCGTGCCATAACTTAAGTAGTAATTATTATAATACTTCTTCTCCTAAAATTTCTTCTATTTTTTCATCTAACTTTTCTATAGGTGCTTTCTCTTTTGCCGGAACAGTGGATACAGTTTCTTTTTCAGTCTTTTGAACGGCATTGCGAGCGGTAGCATCTTTTAGTGTTTTTCCTTCACCGCGTGGCTCTGTTTGGAACATGCGGAAACGCAAAATCTTCTTTTGACGGCGTAATTTTCCGTCTAATTCAGCCAAATTTTCACCGGAAAACTCAAAATTGATGTTCATCAAAAGGACTTGTTGAGTGTGGCCGATTGTGTAGGCGACACGGCGTTTTTCCTCAGTTTTGACTTCTTTGATGTTTCCACCACGTTCTTCAAGCCAATTTCTGATCAATTTTTCGATTTCGTTCTTCTCATCCGATTCTACTTGAGGATGAATTAGCAACGTTAAAAGATAGGGTTTGAGTTGATTCATAAGCTCGCTAAAACATAACATAGTGCTCGATTTTGTGCAAGAAGTCGGTATGCATGGTTTACTGTGTAAATTCTAGCGCTTCTAGGAAGCTATATAAAAAAAGGATGTCGGAGACAATGAATTTTTGGTTCATTGCTCCGACATCCAGGCGGCAGGATGTTGGTCACATCGATCAGGTTGGGGTCGTAGCAGATGACCGTGTGGACCATCTTGACGTTCTGCGTCGACGAACGGGCTTTCTTCCCGGTTCGGATCCCCAAGGAAACTGCGTCTTGCGCAAATTTCTCAAGAAGTTTCTGTTGAAATGCGCTGTGGCCTGTTCGGCGCAATTCCGTTGGAAGTGTCCACTTGTCTTACTGCCTGCTCCTGCAAAAACTTGGATTGCCCACAGGCAACCGGTGGCCCAGCTTGGCATTCCATTTCTGGCGATCAGGCAAGAAGTGAAAGTATGAGAACGACTACTGTTGCCGGTTCCGTCGAAAACGGCAACAACAGAATTACGAGCGACGACGCCGCCTTCGAAAAAGGCAGCGACGGCAGCTTCGTTCTCAAACACGACGCATTCTTGTGGGAATGGCTTTTTGCTACTCTCAAAGGAACTGGCGAAAGATGGATCAGTAAGTCGATTTTGGATTAGCCCAAGAATCTTCTCACTCCGCGGGTTCCCCTTGATGGTGAAATAGACGCGGGGAACCTGAAACTCGGTTACGTGCGACATCTCTGTGTTACTCCTCTGTTGTTTGAAGAAAGAACATCCCCAGCATTCCGATGCTGGTATGGATAGATGGTTGTCTATCCATACCAATTTCTGAATTAACTGAAAACCTCTCGGGTGTCCCGAGAGGTTTTAACTAAATACTTCAGAAAATTAGATCGTAGATAGTTTATTGCTCTCGGTGGTATTAACAAAACGCTTAATATAAATAACTGCCAAACGTGTAAGGTTTGTACGTACTATCCAAGAGCACATTAATTTTCCGGAAGTTTTCATGAATTAATTTATAAAACAGGAAAAAGTTGTTGTCAAATATGATATATTATGGAGTGATATTATACAGGCCATATTAAAATATCCCACCCCCGCGAAGGCGGGGGTCTTATTGAAAAGTGTAAAGAATTTACTAGAACAAGATTCCCGCCTTCGCGGGAATGGGATAGCTTAAGTTATGTTGAAGCAGTTTTGTTTTACAGCCCCGTCTTGAAAATTATTACGTCTCCGTCTTTCACGACATATTCTTTTCCTTCGTTGCGTACAAGACCTTTTTCACGTGCTGCGGCGTAGCTTCCATTAACGAGTAAATCTTGCCAATTAATTGTTTCCGCAAAAATAAAACTTTTTTCAAAATCGGAATGAATTTTTCCTGCAGCCACCGGTGCCGTGGAACCGCCTACAACCGTCCACGCGCGCGATTCATCCGGGCCGGTTGTTAAAAAAGTAATTAAACCCAGTAATTTATATCCGGCTAAAATTAAGTCGTCCATACCGGAGTGAGCCAGACCATATTCAGCTAAGAATATTTTTTGTTCATCTGCCGGTAGTTCCGCTAATTCTTGTTCTATTTTTACAGAAAGGGGAACGACATTTGGATATTTTTCCTTGAAAGTGGCTATAATATTGTTCGTATCTTTAATTTGTTGCTCGTCTAAATTGGCGATATATAAAATAGGTTTTTGGGTTAGCAGTTTTACATCTTTTGACGCATCCGTTTCGGCGTTTGTTAGTGTTACAACACGCGCAGGATCTCCTGCCGAAAGTGCATCGAAATATTTTTGCAGAGCGTTGGCGCGCGCCATGTCTTCTGTTTTTCCGCTTTTCGCATCTTTTTTCGCTTTACTGAGCATACTTTCGCAAGTTTTCAGATCAGCAAGCGCCAGTTCCATGTTAATTGTTTCGGCATCTTCTTTTGGATTTACGCCACCGGACACATGAATAACATTCGTGTCGGGGAAAAATCTAACCACTTCTATGATCGCATCAACTTCTCGGATGTGAGATAAGAATTTATTACCCAAGCCCTCACCTTCGGAAGCACCTTTTACCAGGCCTGCGATATCTACGAATTCAATGGCGGTAGGTACCACCTTCGCAGATTTGGTTAAAATCGCCAATTTTTCCAATCTTTCGTCGGGCACTATTACTACACCGACATTAGGATCGACGGTTGTAAAAGGGAAATTAGCTGCAGGCGCGTGCTGTTTAGTCAGCGCGTTAAACAAGGTTGATTTTCCGACATTAGGCAGTCCGACGATACCGATTTTTAGAGACATAGAACAAATGTAGAGTGGAACAAGATTGTCGTCAAAGAAAAATTAATTAGTTTACTTGGGGATATAATTTTTTATACCATTCTCCAAACTGACGAAAAGCGGCACCTCTTTGTGAAAGTTTATTTTTTTCCGTGATACTCAGACGCGAAAATATTTTATCTGGCAGCTGGTCGGCAATAAAAATTCTGTCATAGGGCATTGCGTCTTTGTCTTGATCATAGACTTCATTTGTAATTTTTCCGCGCATGATACCGGTGAACAATTTTGGTGTTCCCTGTGGTTCACAATATGCTGCGACTGTTTTGAAATAAACGTCGCGTTTTTCGTTTTCAAGCAATTTGAAAATACCGCGGTAGCCCAACGTATTAAAAACAAATTTGGGCAGTGCTCCCGGAAAACCTTCGTAGGCATCAAAAAATATTCCAGTATCTTCTAAAATAATTGGTCGGTTTAGTTTAGTGCTAACTTCAACACTCGCTGTTGAGGCAACTTCTTCCAAACTTGCGTCATGGTTTTCAGTATAGTCAAAATCAATTTGTTCAACTGCCAGATTGAACTCTTTTAGAATATCCGAAACTTCCGTAAATTTGTGATTGTTTGTTGTAACAAAGGCGAGGGTCATAGGTAAAGCTTAGGACTAAAAAATAATAACGCAACACAGGGTGGTGTTGGTAGAATATGTTTGACAGGCGTTAGTAGGGCAACTATTGTTCTTTGTACTCGTGTCCTTTACTAAAATATGATCATTTTCGGAGTAGATTCCAATGACTACACACGACCATGGCAACGGACTTACGTGCGACGAGCTCTTCGGCAAGGGCACTGGGCTTACGTTTGATGACATCATTATGTTGCCACCGTTTAGTGACGTGAATTCAGACGCAATCAGTCTTGATACCATCTTGGTACCGGGAAAGATAACGTTGCGATTACCTCTAATTAGTTCGCCGATGGATACGGTGACTGGATGGAAGACGGCTTTGCATTTTGCCCTACACGGAGGAATCGGCGTAATTCATTTCAACGGAACGGTTGAAGAACAGGCAGCTCAAGTTCGTCGCGTTAAGCGGTATCGAATGGGCTTCATTTTTTCACCGGTTTGCCGTCGTCCTGATCAGCCCATCAGCGAAGTGGACGTGGTCAAATGGGGGTATGGATTTTCAACCATTCTCATTACTGAAGATGGCACACCAAAGAGTCGTCTTTTGGGCATGGTTACAACAGGAAATGTGGCTCTCGAGCCGGACAAAACACGCAAGCTTTGCGAGGTAATGATTTCCTCAAAAAGTCTGCGAACAAGGCCGGCAACTGAAGTGCAAACGCTAGAAAAAGCGCGAGATATTTTGCGTTCAGAGCCGATTATCAGCAAGTTGCCACTTCTGAATGACGACGGCAGTGTGTATGCCTTGGTCACCAGAGACGATGTGGTAAAAAGCGGACAGTATCCTTTGTGTCTTGTGGATCGCAACGAGCAGTTGATGGTAGGCGCAGCAGTGTCTACTCAACCGCAAGATTGTGATCGAGCCAGGGCCTTGTTGGATGCTGGAGCTGATTTACTAGTTGTGGACAGTGCTCAAGGTGGTACGCAATTCGCCTGCCAACGCATTAAGGAAATCAGAGCATTGTCATCGGACGTGTCTATTATGGCAGGCAATGTCGTCACACCGGCGCAAGCATTGCCTCTGATAAATGCCGGCGCGGATGCGTTAAGGGTGGGTATGGGTTCTGGTTCGATATGTACCACTCAGGACACAGTAGCTATCGGTCGGTCGCAATTGAGTGCTGTTTACCATACTTCACGGGTAAAATTGCCAGTTGTTGCCGATGGTGGCACTCGTTCAACCGCTGACATCGTAAAAGCTCTGGCCTGCGGTGCGGCAGCAGTGATGGTTGGTCGTTATATCGCAGGTTGCGATGAAACACCGGGCGACGAAGAGCGAGATGGTGGAGGAAGACGATGGAAACGCTACCGAGGCATGGGTTCGCCCAGTGCGATCAGGGATGGAGGAGTTAAGCGCTATGGTTGCGATGGATCCCAGCGTCACACTGTCGCACAGGGTGTGGAGGGGTGGGTGCCATCGCAGGGATCGCTTGATCGGCTTCTGCCAGAAACGGCAGCGACGATTCGCAAGGCACTCGAATATTTTGGTTGTGAAACCGTAGCGGTTTTGCATGGCAAAATAGCGAGAGGGGAAATTTGTTTTGAACTGCGTTCTGATGCTTCGCGCAAAGAGGGGAAACCGCACGACATTGCTTTTGCTCCTTTTGGTGCGTCGTATCAATGATACAGAGAGTTATTCAGCGAGAATCTCATTTGAGAGATTGTCGCTGATTTTTTTATTGTTTATGGTGAATAATATACGGAGATAGTTATCGGTTTAAATGTTTTCAAAAGTATAATAAAAGAGTATAAAAAAAGTATGGCAAAAATAGCGAAAAATAAACTTAAGAATTTTGTAGAAGAACTACTAGCCAGCGTGGATGTGAAGATTAATGACGATCGCCCGTGGGGAATAAAAGTTCATGACGAACGGCTTTATCAACGCGTGGCCACGGCTGGAAACCTGGGGCTTGGAGAGGCCTACATGGATGGTTGGTGGGATTGTGATCGTATCGATGAACTGATTTATCGCATCTTGCAGGGAAATTTAGCAGAAAAAGTACGTCATGGTGTCAGCATAGAACTTGCACTTTACACTTTGTTGCACCTCAATCCGGCCGGCGACAAGGTTAAGGCGTTTGAAATTGCTGAAAAACATTATGATGTTGGTAATGATTTATTTAAAGCCATGTTGGACAAGCGCATGGTTTATACGTGCGGCTATTTCCGCGAGGCGACAACTTTAAATGAAGCACAGGAAGCCAAATTGGATTTAGTTTGCCGGAAAATTGGTCTCAAGCCAGGCATGAAGGTTTTGGATATTGGCGGGGGGTGGGGTAGTTTTGCTAAGTTCGCGGCGGAAAAATATCAAGCGCAAGTAGTGAATATTACGGTTTCCAAAGAACAGGTCGCTTTGGCTGATGAATTATGCAAGGGGTTAACGGTCGAAAATCGACTACAGGATTATCGTGATGTTAACGAAAAGTTTGATGCCATTGTTTCACTTGGCATGTTTGAGCATGTGGGCCCGCGTTACTACAAAGATTATTTTGCAGTAGTGGAGAGATGCTTGAAAGATGATGGTCTTTTTCTTTTACATACCATTGGCCGTAATTCAACCAAAGGCCAACCTGATCCGTGGATTGGAAAATATATTTTTCCGAATTCCGCATTGCCTTCCGCACATTTGATTACGGGCGCGATTGAAGGAAAATTTATTATGGAGGATTGGCACAATTTTAGCGCGGATTACGATAAAACATTAATGGCTTGGTACGATAATTTTGAAAGACATTGGTCGGAACTTAAAAATAAATACAGTGAACGTTTCCATAGAATGTGGCGTTATTATCTTTTGTCGTGTGCGGGGGGCTTTCGTTCTCGTAACATCCAGCTTTGGCAGATTGTCTTGTCAAAAAAAGGCGTGCCGGGTGGGTATCATTCGGTGCGATAAAAAAACAAATTTACCGACTTAGTGAATGGATGTTTGTATTGCTCAAAAAACCGCATTTGGCGTATTATTCCAGATACAGTGGGTTTAGTTTTTCGTGCTTGAAATTATAAATTTGGGATAACATAAGCACCTGCTGGCTTAATTCTTATTAAACAATATCAAAATGAGTATTTTGCCTAGAGAAAATGAAGCTTACGTTGAACAAGGTGGTGCGGGGCAGGTAGACCGTGAGTTTTTATTGGCTCAAGCGGAAAAAGGAATTACAGCGTATTTGACAGAGCAAAAAGATAAGGGCGTTATTGCGGAGAATTATTTTAAAATTGCAATCGACGGAGTTTTACCGAATCTGAGAGCATGGTATTTAGATAGCACGTTAGATAAAACGGATAGAAATTTGCGTGATGGAGTGACGAAAGCAATAAAAATGGAGAAATGGGAGGAAATAGTTAATACATATATTCGTCGTGCGTCTTTTAGTGCAACCGGTGGTTTGCGCGCTTTGATGGCCTCAGACAAGGAATCGATTTTAGCTTTACAAAAAGATGGATTAGAAGCCGACTATCTAAAGGGGCCAGCCACTATTAATGATGTTGTTGTGGCGCTTACAGCATTAGGAGCCGCGCGTTTTGGAAAAGATAAGGGGTTTAAAAAGTTGATTGTCGGATGCGACAGCCGTGTTCGCGGCACAGACTTTGCGTGGCTTGTGGCACGTGTATTTTTGGCTCATGGTTATGTGGTTTATATTTTCGATGAGCCGTGTATGTATCCAAATATTTGTTATGCGGTACCAACACTAAAAGCAGATGTTGGCATTTTTATTTCTGCTAGCCATAATGACTATCGCTACAACGGTTTTAAAATAACCGCGCCACATGGGGCTTCATTAGAAATGAGCGTGCGTGATGAAATGTTTGATAATTATATTAGCAAGACTGCTCCAGCTGACATTGAATTAGCGGATCTAAGTTTGGTGCCTAAAGAGAAACTTTGGTTTTTGGGAGGAGAAACAACAGATAATGTTTTTGCCAACGGTGAGAACGTTGGATTTCCTGTTGGTAAAGCAAGAGAAGGCATAGATTATTTGGGCCGAGAAGATCAAATTTTGAATATCCATAAATTGCATGTAGCCCAGGTCAAAAAATTCATGCAGAATATTGATTTACTGAAAAATCAAAAAGATAATCCGCGGCGCTTGTCTGTGGCGTATAGCGCCAATCATGGTTCTGGTCGACGGATTGTGCCGTGGCTTTTGCAGGAAGTGGGCGTAGTCGATCTAAAAGTGATTCATCAATTTAGCGATTTGAATGGTTTATTCCCTGCGTTTTGCAGCGAACCTGGCAAAGAACAGCAACCAGATCCGGGCGATGATCGCGCGGCCAAAGTGGCAGTAGATGCTTTTAAAGAAGAATATCCGGAAGCATGGAAAGATTTGGATATTTTAATTTCCACTGATCCTGATGCAGACAGAAGCGGGCTTGTGGTAAAAGTGCCGGAAAATTTGCAGAAATATTATGACGGGAAAGATTACGTGCTTTTGCCGGCTGATGACGCGTGGCTTTTAGTTATCTGGTACTTATTGGAACAAGAAAAACAAAAGTTCGGTGAAGTGCGGAATGCAGACACAAAGTATGTTAGTTTAACTCACACTACAAACGAAATGATTGCTCGTGTGGCACGAAAGTATGGTCTTGGTGTGGTTTACACTTGGGTTGGCTTCGTGATGTTGGGCAGCGCTGCCCGGTATGTTTGGGATAACAAAACTGTACCGCCGATTGAAGAGGGACGTTTAGACAAAAACAATCCCAAATGCCATCCATTTTTGTATAAAGCAACCGGGATGGATACAGGTAAGCGCATATTTAATATAGCAGCCGCAGAACAGAGCGCTGGTATGTCGATCTTTGGTGGTGTGCCAAAGACGGAAAGGGATTTGGGTGAAGGCGGGCATGTTCGCGACAAAGACGGAACATTCGCATCGTTACTGCTAACAGAATTAGCTGCATACGCAAAAGATAAAGGATTGAACTTGTTGGAGATTATGAACCAAATGTATTTGGATCCGGAAATAGGCATGTTCGTAAATTATTATGAAGCTGATCCGATGGACGGAGCATATCCGGGGTTGCGGGGTGACACTCACAAACGCGAAGTCCTTATGACTGCGATTAAAATGCATGAGGATGTACAGGATGGCAAAGAAATAATATTAGGCGGGTTGCCGGTTAAATCCAGTGTGGCCTTTTGGACGGGTAAATATGACAAAGCAAATTGGGATGGTTTTCCAGATGAAGGGTTAAGGTTTTATTTTGACGATGAAAAATTAAGCAGCTTTATCTTGCGGCCATCCGGTACTGCCAATGCGATTCGTTTGCATGTTTTGTTGCAAGAGAAGAGCGAGTTGAATGAACAGAATGTAAACGAAAAACGCGTGGCTCTGCTTAAAAAAGCGAAGGAAGTAATTGATGATGTTCGTGAAAAAATAGGTGCTTCTCGTGACTACAAATAAAGCATAGTTGCTGAAGAAAAACATCCCAGTTGTACTGGGGTGTTTTATATATGTCTCGACATAGTTTAGTTTGTTGTTCTAAGCTGTACTTATGACATACTCACCATCAATTTTTAATTCTTCTAGTATAAACGGCATCGTACCGAACGAACTCGACAATGAAACTGCAGAAAAGATTGGTAGGGCGTTTGCGCAATTTACTTCTGCAAACAAAGTTTGTGTTGGTCGGGATATGCGTGCGACGGGGCTTAGTCTACAAGACGCTCTTATTAAAGGGCTGACAGAACAAGGTGTTGATGTCATTGATGTTGGAGTAGTTGATAATGCTCTTTTTTATTTTTCCGTCGGAAAATCAGAGGCGGATGCTGGTGTAATGGTTTCCGCTCCACAAAGTTCTGAAGAATATAATGGTTTTATCATGACACGCGCGCAAGCAGTGCCAGTTTCTCAAGATACCGGACTTTTGGATATTCGTGCCATGGTGGAAAAAGGAGACTTTCCCGTAGGAAACAAAATAGGAGTGGTTAAAAAAGCTGACTACTCGAAAGAATGTCTTGATAGTACACAACAATAGAGCAAGCAGAAAAAAACAAGAATTATTTTCGTTCCTCGGTCAGCCAATAGGACACTAAATAAAAGTATGTCATTCCTGCGAAAATCAGGTCTTTGCGAGCCATCGAACATTATCAAATGGTCGAGGCGCGGCAATCCCCAATGACGAACTAACAATATATAACCATATATCCTTACAAGTACCTATGTCCTCACTTGGAGATTGCGTCACCCTGCATTTGCAGGGTTCGCAAAGACGCGACGACGCGGATTCCTGCTCCTGCCCGCAGTGCTGCAGCGTTGCAGGCGGGTGTGGCAGGAGTGACAATTATACCTATTCTTACGATATCTGTGTGAATCCCATGCGATTTTTCATTTCGCGGAGATTCTTTTGCGCGATTTCATTGGCACGACGTGCACCAAGTTGTAGGTTGGCCATCAATGAAGATTCATTGTCCAAGTGATCACGGATTTTATTTCGAATTGGTGTTAATTTTTCAATCAATAAATCAGCCACGTCATTTTTAATCATTGCGTAACCTTTACCATCAAATTTGTTTAATACTTCATCCACGCTTTTTTCAGAGAAGGCAACGTAGATGGAAAGAAGATTTTTTAAAGCAGGACCGACATTATTAATGTCCAAAACACTGCCGGAATCTGTCACTGCGCTACGAATCTTTTTCTGGATATCGTCCTGTGAATCGTTGAGGAAAATGGCATCGTTTGGGTTGCCGGATTTACTCATTTTTTTCTTTGGATCTCTGAGAGACATAACCCGCGCCACCTCTTTGATGACATATGGTTCCGGTTCTGTGAAAAGGTGGGTATAAAGACTATTAAACCGACGCGCCAACATGCGTGTCAATTCTAGGTGCTGAATCTGATCCTCACCCACAGGAACGAGTTCAGTTTGATACAAAAGAACGTCTACTGCCATTAGAATGGGATAGATAAATAAACCAGTGCTTACAGTCGTTTTTCCGCCACCTTTTTCTTTAAATTGGGTCATGCGACTGAGCTCTCCAAATTTCGTCTGGCAGGTCATATACCAGGTCGCTTCTGTGTGTGCCGGGATGTGAGATTGAATAAACAGAGTACTTTTTTCAATATCGATACCAATTGCCAGTAAAGCGGCTGCCGAAGTGAGAACATTAGTGTGGTAATGACCGACATCATAAGGAGCCGTAATTGCGTGCAAGTCGGCAATAAACCAGTGGCATTTGTTACCCGCATTTTGTAGTGCTACCCACTGTTTTAATGCTCCCAAATAATTTCCGATATGAGGAACGCCAGTTGGTTGAATGCCGCTTAATACTCGTTTGCCTGTAGGAAGTTTCATGTCTTTAGAGTACAAGGAGGCAACATAAAAATCAAAGTAATTGGAAGAGAGAACCAAAGGTTCCCTCTTCCAGCATCTCCTTCCTTTAGAGGTGTCGCAAAGTTCGGGGAACCCGAAACTTTGCGATTGACGATTTGATTGCGAAATATGTGGTGTGTCGGCTGATCTTGGTTGTAAGAAAATGGTTGGATAAAAACAATAAGACCCCCGCCTTCGCGGGGGTGGTACTGCTTTTTGGTCTTCGGAATTTTTTATACTTCAATCAAAAGCGGAATGATCATTGGTCTGCGCTGAGTTTTATTGAACAAAAATTGTCCAAGATCATCGCGCAACTTTGCTTTGATATAGGCCTCATTTGGAGGTGTGGCATATTGTTCCTTGCTTTTAGTTTTTCCTAAAATCTCCTGGATTTTCTTTTGAGTTTCGTCAATAAGCACTTTTTGCTCTTTCATGTAAACAAATCCGCGAGAAACAATATCTGCTTTTCCAAGCATCTCACCGTTTTGATGAGCCATCTTAACAATCACAACAATAATGCCGTCGGAAGAAAGAACTTGTCTGTCGCGCAACACAACATCAGCCAGATCTCCAACACCCAGTCCATCAACCATAATATAATTTATTGGATATTTCTCGCTTGTTACACGCACATCATGTGGTCTCACTTCAATTACCTGACCATTGTCAGGATATAAAATTTTCTCCTTAGATATACCAACATCCTGCGCCAAACGACCATGTACTTTACGATGATAAAAATCTCCGTAAGCGGGAACAAAGAACTCTGGCTTGATCATGCCGAGCATTTCTTTTAAGTCTTCTTGTTTTCCGTGGCCACTGGAATGCACATCCATCATCTGGTTGTGATAAACTTCGGCACCTTGGCGAGCGAGGTAATCTTTCAAATGACCGATAGCGCGTTCGTTGCCCGGAATCGATGAAGAAGAAAAGATAACAGCGTCACCCGGTTGTATTTCGAGGGTGCGATGTTCTTTATTTACAATGCGCATCAAGACGGCTTGTTCTTCCGCTTGCGCGCCTGTGCAAATAATCAAAACCTTACTGGGTGACATATTATTCGTTTCTTCCGAAGAAATAATTGTACCTTTTGGCACCTCGATATATTTCAATTCTTGCGCGATCTCTACAGCGGTACGCATACTGAAGCCCTCAATAGCTACCTTGCGTTGGTGTTTTACCGCCAATGCCAACATCTGTTGGATACGACGAACATTTGAGCCGGTGGTGGAAGCAATAATGCGTCCTGTTGTGTCTTTGAAAATTTTATCCAACGAATCCATGACTGTTTGCTCTGTAATAGTGACACCGGGAACATTGGCATTTGTAGAATCGCCAAACATGACAGTGACACCTTTGAGACCAAGCTTTTCAATATGCGCTCGTGGAGTTGGTGCATCATGTACCGGATCGGCATCAAATTTCCAGTCTCCGGTAATAAAAACCGTGCCAGATGGTGTGCGAACAACAAGTCCAATAGCATCTGGTACGCTGTGTTGCGCGTGTAAAGCTTCGATTTCAAAACTACCCAAGCGCAAAATATCACCAGCTTTTACTTCTTGTGTAATTGGTTTTGCTTGGTTTGGAAAATCAAGGTGTTTTTTCTGAATTAATTTTGATGTGAAAAGGGAACTGTAAACTGGGGGGTTGCCGATTCTTGGTAAAATGTGGGGCAAGGCACCCATGTGATCCAAATGAGCATGAGTAATAAAGATGCCGCGAATATCACGTTCTCGTCCGCGTAGCATGGATATGTCCGGGATAATATAATCAATGCCCGGCATATCTTCTTCGGGGAACATTAATCCGGCATCAATAACAATGATGTCGCGTTTATATTCAATGGCCATGCAATTGCGTGCTCCAGTTTCGTCAAAACCGCCGATTGGAATAACACGCAATACGTCGTCACTGCGTAAAGGCAAAGAAGGAGATTCTACACGCCTTGTGACAAGCGAAGTTGGTCCGCCTTTTTTCATGCCACCTTTTCCACGTCTTTGATTGGGACGAAAGTTACGATTTTGACGAGGTGCGCCTGTGCTAATTTGAGGTGTGGTAGCACTTTTTGCCACAGGGTTGTTTGGTCGCTGAACTGGCCGTTGAAAATGTCGTTTTCTAATTGGATTTCTTTGAACTCCTTGCCCTTGTGGTTTTGGAGTATTTTTATTGGGCACCACATGTCCGCCAGTTGGGGCAGACGCTTGGGGCGCAAAACTAAATGTATTCATATAACTAAATTTTTTTCTTAACTAATAAATGCGTACGAAGAATGTATTACCGAAATACCAATAGAGGGAAATCGACCCTTTTGAAGGGAAAAACAACATTGAAGTTGTGTTTATAAGGTGGTTTAGAGGCACCTTAAAGGATATATAATCTACCCTTAGTACGTGGATAGCTTAGCACTATGGGGGTTGTTTGTCAAACTGAGTTCGTTTGTGCGGGAAGACTCGACTTCAAAAGCAACGAAGGTTGCTTGCTCTTTGTTTACTTGTGAGGGCTCAGTTGGACTAACGAAGGGCTCCGAGATTTCGCGCCTCATGGTGCGATCTCTCGGAGTTCATTTATTAGAAGTGCCCCCGCCAAGGGCGGGGGTGTACTATGCTGTATTATTTCGCTTTGCGAAACGTAATAAATGAGTGCCGAAGGGGAGAGTCGAACTCCCACGGGCTTACGCCCATAGCGCCCTGAACGCTACGTGTATACCAATTTCACCACTTCGGCGTTGAATACAATGTACTGGAATATGCTTCAAAAATAAACATGATTTGCGTATATCTTATTAAACCAACGAAGTTGGAATGCCGCAGAATCTAATTCAAATCTAATGTCTAATTATTTTTAACACTGCTTCGGTGCCGGAAGAAATTTCAACTTCTCCTCCAATGGGAAAAGTAATCATTGGAGTAGTATGACCAAAATCTACATTCGCAACGATTGGCACATTATCCAATTCTTTTTTTGTTTTAACAATAGTCGTCAGTAAATCTCTAGTCATTCCGCTTCCTTTTTGGAAACGACCAATGACGATTCCCCTTACTCCGTTGAAATCTGGTTGGTTGATTAGAGATTGCAATTGGTTTTCAAAAGCGCGGAAATTTTCTTTATCATTATCTTCCAGAAATAATATACTTTCACTTAGATCGGGGGCGAACTCAGTGCCTTGTAGATATTTGAAAGTAAGCAAATTTCCGCCGAGACTTTTACCTCTCGCTTTGCCATGATTTATTATCCAATGACCTTCATTTTTCATTTCTTCGGCATCCCATCGGTTATCACAAAAATTCTGTGACGGATTAATTTCAAAAAATTCTTCGGAGAGTAGACATTTTTTGAAGTAGTTGGTTGTATATTCAATAGCATTTGACGCTCCGAAAATTGTGAAATGCGGTCCGGAATATGTGACCAAGCCCGTTTTGTGATAAACAGCATTGGCGAGAGCTGTAATATCAGATAATCCACACAGAATTTTTGGATTATTTTTTATCAAATCGTAGTTAATATATTTCAAAAGTTGATTTGAGGTTGAACCGCCCAAAACTGTTAAAATCGCCTTTACATTTTTGTCAGCAAAAGCATCGTGTAAATCTTCAATGCGATGTTCGATAGTGGTAGATTCAAACTCATTTACTTCGCTAATATATTTACCAAAACTCACCTTAAGACCCATTGCCTCTAATCTTTTTATCGCCAAAAGCTTCTTTTCCTCGTTAAAAGAAGGCTTGAAACTTTTAGCTGGAGCTATCACCCTTACCTCATTTCCAGCCTCTAGTTTTTGAGGATATAACGTCATATGCAAAAATATTTACAAATATTACTGCTTCAGCAGTTTTTTGAAGTCTTCCACCATGTCTACTGGGGTTGGATCTATCCCGAGTTCCAGGGCAAGTTTGTAGGAGAACCAATCACCAACAAGCAATGTGGAAAAGACTTTTTCTGTTTTATTACTTCCTTCCATTGGGATAACTGAAACCTTGATTCCTTTTTCAGTAAGCAGACGTTCTGTAATTTCCATGCGCTTTAAAATCAGAGGATTTGCGTTTTCGTCGCGCAAAATTATCACGTGGAAATTCCCGTGTGGTGAAGTCCAACCACACATTTCATTGTGGTTCAGTTCCGGAAAGAAATTCCAGAAAGCCGGAGTTTTGGCATTTTCGTTACACTTTATTTTCCAGATGCGTGCCACGCTGCGATAATTATTGTCGCTATATATCACTGGCGTTACGTTTGTCATTTCCGGTGATAATTTTTCTCCGCGTTCACGCGCGGTTGTCATAAAATTAGTTAAATGGCCAGATAACTGTCTGATGGTTTCTGTAGCACCTTCTTTTGCCAGGCCAAATTTTTCCAATAGACCAACAATAATACCAACGGAATATCCCGTGGCGCAGCGCGGTTGAATAGTTGGAGGATTAGCCGGTATTTTCACAAACGTTACGCCATCCGTAAGGCAGCGTTTTTCCAGTTCTCCGCCAGCGGAAATTCCAACGATATCAAGCCCCTTTTCCAAAGCATTCTCATAGGCAGAGATTGTTTCTTCTGTGTTTCCGGAAAAAGAACTGGCAATAACAAGTGTATTTTTTGTGGTGTTTTCCGGTATATCGTATGAGCGATGAATATTTATCGGAACAGCATTGAGATCCGCGTCACGCAAGAGAGCTGCGGCCATCCATGAGCCACCCATGCCGGCTAAAAATACGCGCTCTATTTTATTTTGCGGTTTCCATTCAACTTTTTCGGCAGCCAAAAGGCCGTCCAAATATTGTTGGGGGGAGTTTAAAATAACTTGCTCCATATTTTCTTTATCTAATGGGTGTGTCATAAGAATAGGATAGCGAGGTGAGTAATGGTAGGCAAGAGGAGGAAACTTCTCACCTATAGGAAGTCGCAAGTCGTATTAATCTTCAAGTGTACACTCCGGCCAATAGCGAAATACGCAATTGGCCTCGTTCGGCACGCTTTTTGTTGTTACAAAAAGTCGTGAGGCCGCTTGAAGATTAACACGGCTTGCAACTATAGCTTTCAAATTGATTCCTGTCTAAACAGTAATGAAACGACTATTTCTTCCAGATTCGTTTTGTTTTCAAATACCAAGTTGAAATTGTGTTGAAGCGTTGGGCCGGTAATTGGATAGCATCCAACATTGTGCCGTGCACGTTGCCTTGCAAGGCGTAGTCATAAATAGGGCTATAAACAAAGAGGGCAGGAACAGCTTCAATCAAACGTTCCTGAAACTTTTTGTAAAGTTCTTTTCTTGCTTCAATATCAGTTGTTTTACGCGCACTTTCCAAAAGTTTATCAGATTCAGAGTCTTTATAAAGCGCTAAATTGAGGCCGGGGTCGCGTGTCGCTGTAGAGTGCCAGAAAGGATAAGGATCCGGGTCTGCTCCCAAAATTTCGCCGTAGAATAGAGCATCATATTCACGTGGACGAATCACGTCACTTTGAATCGTGCCCACGGTGCTGGATTCTAGTTTTACATCCGCGCCGATTGCTCGCCAAAATTCCGCTAGAATTTCCGCGGTCTTTGTGTATTCTTCCCAATCTGTGGTTATTAAAGTAAACGAAAGTTTTTTGCCATCTTTTTCGCGAATGCCATTGTCGTTGCCGACTTTCCAACCGGCATCATCAAGGTTCTGTTTGGCTTTTTCGGGATTATATTCTACACGTCCAAGCCCCTCGACATATCCCAAAAATCCAGGAGGAATCGGAGTGTCGATGCGAGTTCCTTCGTTGTGTAAAGCATCACGAATAAGCTTGTCTCGATCTATTGCTAAATCAAGCGCGATTCTTACTGTCTTGTCGGCCAAAATAGGTTGATGTGTTTGATTAAAGAAAACAGCGAAATATTGGGGCAACTTCACGCGTACTATTTTTGCGTTGTGTACTTTGGAAACATCACTTATAAGTGTTGGTGGTACAAAGCTCATACCATCCACCTTATGGCTACTAAACGCACGCAATAGTTCTTCGTTGCTATTGTAAAAGGTAAATCTTATGCCATCCAAAAAGGGACGTTGTCCGTAGAATTTTTCCGAGCGAGATAATTCATATTCACGTATTTCGCCCATTGAGCTTTTTTTCAGCTTTTTAAAAACAAATGCTCCCGTACCGATCGGTTTAACATTTTGTTCGGCAAGAGAAATATTTTTCGGTTCCACGCTTGCCCACACATGTTCGGGGATAATGCCCTGCGTTAGGTTGTAGAGAAAAGGGGCATATGGTGTGCTCAAGGTGAATGTCACGGTATTGTCATCAACTTTTGCTACAGTGACACCCTGAAACGCGGGTGAAGCCGGGCTTTTTGCTTCGCTGTTTTGAATCAGTTGAATGGTAAACACAACATCGTCTGCGTTAAATGACTCTTCGTCGTGCCATGCAATGTTGTTGCGTAAGTGTGCGGTATAAATTTTTCCATCCTCTGAAATATCCACTTTTTCTGCCAAGTCCGGAACCAGGTCGCCTTTCTCATCAATTCTCATTAGACCAGAATAGACCAGACGAGAAATACTCATATCAATGTCATTAGTACGAGCTAAAATTGGAGAGATATAGCGTGGTTGTCCTACTGTTCCCTCACGGTAGATGCCACCTTCCTTTGGGATAAGAGTGGTGCGTTCGTGAATAAAAATTGTTATTCCCCAGATAGCCGCGATGACAATTATGCTCACGCTGGCCATAATGGCTTTGCGCTCGCGTGACGACATGCTGGTTCCCAAACTGGAAGCTATTCTTTCAAGATAATCCAAGAGTTTCATATTAGAATTTATTTCTTAAGAAACTTACCACACTATAATCATACATACCCGGTTTTCCGCAAGGGGTTGTGTCGCGAGTGCCATTTTTATCACTTTCTAATTTAGAGAGTAATTCAAAACTTACCGGACTGGTTTTCCAGTAGAAATAATCGTTGGCGGTGCTGCCAAAAACGGGATCGCTTGGAAATTTCTTTTCTTGTTTGGCATATTTTTGGTCTTGTCGCAAAGACGAATCTATCGCAGTCATAATTTCTTTATTTTCTTGCGCGGAAATTACCCCGCACCAAGATGAAGAATTGTCCGGCGGAAATGTGCCATGCGTTTTTTCGTAACGGTTCAAAGCGTTTTCGATGTCTTCTATGTCGTGTTTGCGTACGATGTCACGTGCTTGCAATGTTTGAAGGCGCAATGCCCAAATTCCTACCGCAACAAAAACGACCATTGCCAAGTACAGGGCATGTCGGCCGGATAGGTGAAAAGAATGATTATTCATCACTTGTAGTCAGTCGTTTATTTTAGCGAAAACAACAAATGACTACTCATGGCGAATAATATTAATACAGCTCTAAAGAATAATCTGCAAAATGGGAATTGTCAAGAACACTATCGCCAGGATAATGGTTGCTTGATGAAGGCGTTTCTCGAATCCGCGTTTTGTGTGATAAGTCGAAGAACTGCCACCAAAGGACTGGCCTAGGCCGGCGCCTCGATTTTGAAGTAAAACAGCCGCGATTAGAAGGATAGAGATGACTAATTCGACTATAAGAAAGATGGTTTTTAGGTTCATTTGTTCATCTTATGCCGAAAACGGCAAAAGAAAAAGGAGGGAGTAAAGCAGCGATAATCCGGCCAGGCCTGTGAGTTGGGATGAGAAAGGAAGAGAAAACCAGAAGCCAGTTACCAATTCTGCTGCAATCGCAACAACTAACATGCGCAAAAGGAAATTTCTGAGTGCTCTTGGAATGATAAAAAGAATGATCGCTGCGCCACCTTGAAAGAAAAATAAGAGTATTTCTCCGATGGCGATAAAAAGACCCATTAAAATATAAGTGCGAAAATTTCCATCCGATTCCACACCGGGAATAATAATTCCGGCCATCCATGCTCCCAGCGCGCCGAGCAGAAAGCGAAAAATAAAACGTTTCATTAATGTATATTCTACACCAAGCGGAATTAATCATGCAGATCTTAATTTTGCAACATGCTCAATGCTGTATTAAAATTAAATAATCATGGACATCAAACAACAATTCACAACAGTTACACGATTTTCAAAAATCGTGGCATTAATATTATTTATTGTGTTGCCGTTCTTGGGTTTTTATCTTGGGATGCAATACAGCAAAGCAATTAATACAACTCAGCCAAATCAAATATCTGAAAACAACGCAACGCCAATAGTATGTACTCAAGAGGCGAAAGTGTGTCCTGATGGATCCAGTGTTGGGCGAACAGGACCAAGTTGTGAATTTGCGGAGTGCCCAGTGCTAAAGGATGAAACTGCCAGCTGGAAAACGTATACTAATAATCAATACGGGTTTGAGTTCCAGTACCCAGCAGAATGGGGAGATATAACAGAACATCAATCGAAAGTGACCAACGATTTCAACTCTCTATGGTTCAGTAAGTTTGTTTCTGTTGATAAGAATGGCAGTACAGGTGTATCGAATTTTATTGCATTTGGAATTGAATATGATCTATCGACGGGCAAGCCCGTTGACATAATTGCTGATTCAAATTTTAAAAAAGGACAAAAAGTCTTTATTGGTGATAAAGAAGGGTTTTACTTACACAGTGGCAATGAAGGAAATCAAATTGCTGTCCCGTTGAAGAATAATGCTTTTTTGATTATACACAGTGACCCAAGTACTTTTGGTGAGGTTCTGAACACTTTCAAATTTACAAAGTAGAAAGTTGCGTAGAAGATTATTTTTTAAGAAACTCACTAAGCATTTCTGCTTTCTTTTTTGATCCCAAAACTTTTTCCAATTCTTCTGGTGATGCCGTACGAATCGCGCTAAGCGAACCAAAAGCCCGCAGAAGTTTTTTGCGTGTAGCTGCGCCCACTCCGGGAATTTCTTCCAATATGGATTTTGTCATATTTTTCTTTCGCAACAGGCGATGATAGGAAATTGTGAAACGGTGCGCTTCGTCCCGCATGCGCTGTAACAAATAGAATCCGGCGGAAGTGCGGGGAAGAATGATCGGTTGTGTTTGGTGTGGTGTAAAAACTTCTTCTTCGCGTTTGGCGAGAGAAATTATCGGGATATTTATTCCTAATTTTTTTAGAACAGCAACCCCACCGTTTAATTGTCCACGTCCGCCGTCTAAGACAATTAGATCGGGTGATTTCCACTTATTGTTTTGTCCAAGTCTTCTTGTTAAAACTTCTTTCATCATCCCGACATCATTTGGTTCGTCTGTGGTTAACATTTTGAATTTGCGATATTCGGATGGCGCTGATTTACCGTCCAAAAATACAACCATGGAAGCTGTGGCAAGTTTTCCTTGAATATTAGAGATATCGTATGTTTCGATGCGTTTGGGCAAACTTGGTAGCGATAAATAATCAACCAATGCTTGTAGTCCTTTCTGTAGGTTGGCTGGACTTTGCAGTTCTGTTTCGGATCGTGAAAGCGCTTCTTTGGCGTTTATTGAAGCTGTTTGTAATAGTTCTTTTTTCCAGCCCCTTTTGGGGTAATTTATAACAACTGGACGGGGACGGATTAATTTTCCGATTTCCTGTGCGTCGGGAACTTCTACACTCAAAAGAATTTGCTTTGTATCACTCATGGCCGATTGATAGTATTGAATAAGAAACTGACGCAAAACATCATCTTTTGTGTCTAAGGATGGCAAAAGTAGCGGAAATATTTGTTTTGCAATAATTCTTCCGTGACGTACTTGCAAAAGAGCAACACTGCCATGACCGCCGTTTGTCGCCAAGCCGAAAACGTCAGCATCTTCGTCGTATGGTGTAACAAGATCTTGTGGCGCCATGGTTTTCTCTATTGCTTTTATTTTGTCTCGCATAATTCCAGCTTTTTCAAAATTTTGTTGGTTACTTAAAAAGACCATACGTTCTTTGAGCGAAGCAACAACATCGCGGGTTTCTCCATCCAAAAACTTTTTCAATCTGGAAAAATTTTTCTGGTATTCCTCGAGGGAAATAGCTCCAATACAAATACCGGGGCAAAGTCCGATGTGGTATGCGAAACACGGTTTGCTATGTTGTTCTACAGGATTAGGATATGAACACCAAGGAAAGAACTTACGCACTTCTTTTAGTGTTTGCCTGACCGCGTAGGCATTCGGATATGGTCCGCGATACCATGCGTTGTCGGGAAGTACTTTGCGGGTCAACGTTATTTTGGGGTAACTTTCGGAAGTAATTTTAATATAGAGATATGAAGAATCGTCCACCAAGCGAATGTTGTACGGCGGACGGTGTTGCTGGATTAATGATGCTTCCAGTGCTAATGCTTCAGTTTCATTTTTTACAACAATCGAATCAATATTAAATGCTTTTTCGACCATTTCTTTTTTTGCGGGCTCAAGCCGATTCTCGTCAAAATACTGCAAGGTTCTTTGGCGTAAAGAATTCGCCTTGCCGATATAAATAATTTTGCCGGTTTTGTCTTTAAAAAAGTAAACACCAGGCAAATCAGGCATGTTTCGTGCTATTTTTTTCAAATTATCGCGATCGTTTGGCATACGCGGATAGTGTAAACCAAAGGGCAAAACAGGCGATAGGGGGTGGTATTGCCAATATGCAAGTTATGCGCTACAATCTCGCGCAGTCACTTTTAAATGTTTTAAAGCATTTTATGGCAAATGTTATAACCATCCGAGGCGCGCGTGTCCACAATCTTAAGAACGTAGATGTTGTCATCCCGCGCGATAAAATGGTGGTTATTACCGGTCTTTCCGGTTCCGGAAAATCATCTCTCGCTTTTGATACGTTATATGCGGAAGGGCAGCGTCGTTACGTAGAATCTCTTTCCGCTTACGCGCGGCAGTTTTTGGGTTTAATGGATAAACCGGATGCCGACCAGATTGATGGTTTAAGTCCGGCAATTTCGATTGATCAAAAATCCGGTACGCGTAATCCGCGTTCAACAGTTGGTACTGTTACAGAAATTTATGATTATCTTCGTCTTCTATTCGCGAGAACCGGTGTGCCGCGTTGCCCGGAGTGCGGGCGTATAATTCGTCGTCAGACGGTAAAAGAAATTACAGATCAAATTATAAACTTGCCTGATGGGGCCAATATTATGGTGCTTGCGCCAAAAATAAGTGACCGCAAAGGCGAACACAAACAAATTTTCAAAGAAGTACAACAGCAGGGCTATGTTCGTGTAAGGGTAGATGGTTCTATTTATGAATTAGAGGAAGCGCAGCAACTGGAATTAGATAAACAAAAAAAACATTCTATCGAAGTTGTTGTCGATCGCTTGTTAATTGATAAGAAAAATATGGATCGTCCAAGAATTGCAGATTCCGTGGAAACAGCGACGCGTATTGGTGGTGGTATTGTGATTATTGAAGATCGAACAAACAACAAAGATTATGTTTTCTCCGAGCAGTTTGCTTGTCCAAATTGCGGGATTAGCTTAACGGAGGTTGAACCCAGACTGTTTTCCTTTAATACTCCGCATGGCGCTTGTCCTGCTTGTACTGGGCTTGGTACTCAACTGGAAATAAATATCGACTTGGTAATACCGAATAAAAAATTAACATTGGCCGAAGGCGCAATTAAGCCATGGAGTCGCCGGATGCGTGGAAGTTCTTGGGCTATGTGGGTTTTAGAGGCGGTTTCAGCGCGCAATAATTTTTCTTTAGACGTTCCGGTAAGCAAATTGTCTAAGGATGTCGTGGAAATTGTGCTTTATGGAATGGGTGATGAAAAAATTCAAGTAAAAAGGGAAGAAGGTGGAACTTATGAAACTACGTTTGAAGGAGTTGTGCCGAATTTAATGCGTCGTTACAAAGAAACTGATTCTGATTATGCGCGATCCGAAATTGAGCGCTATATGGTTTCTAAACCGTGTCCTGTTTGCAAAGGTAAGCGTTTAAAACCGGAAGCGTTGAGTGTGTATTTGGCAGGAAAAAATATGCATGAGATTGTTTCTATGACAATCGCAGACAGTTATAAATTTTTTACACTGTTGGCTGTTAATCCGAAGGCCCACGAAACATTTGGCACACGTGAACAAATAATTGCCAAGCAGGTTCTTAAGGAAGTTTGCGCGAGGTTGAAATTTTTGTTGGATGTGGGATTGGATTATTTGACGTTGGATCGGGCGGCCGCTTCATTGGCTGGCGGAGAAGCACAGCGGATTCGTTTGGCAACGCAAATTGGCTCTGGACTGGTTGGTGTACTTTATATATTGGATGAACCATCAATTGGTTTGCATCAACGCGATAATATGCGTTTGATTGGCACACTAAAGACTTTGCGTGACTTGGGAAATTCCGTAATTGTTGTTGAACATGACGAAGAAACGATTCGTAACGCTGATTATGTAATTGATGTTGGTCCGGGAGCCGGTGAACATGGTGGACAAATTGTTTTTGCTGGTACGGCTAAGGCGCTGGAGAAATCCAACACGCTGACCGGAAAGTATATGTCTGGGAAAATGGAAATCCCTGTTCCCAAGAAAAAAAGGAAGGGAAATGGAAAAATGTTGGTTATTAAAGGTGCCACCGAACACAACCTAAAAAATGTTGACGTGAAGATTCCGTTGGGAAAATTTGTGTGTATTTCAGGTGTTTCCGGATCTGGAAAATCAACCTTGATCAATGATATTTTATCAAAGGTTTTGGCGAAAGAATTTTATGGAGCCAAAGATTTGCCGGGCGAGCATGTTTCAGTGCAAGGACTTTCTCATTTGGATAAGGTAATTATGATCGATCAATCTGCGATTGGGCGCACCCCAAGAAGCAATCCGGCTACATACACTGGCGTGTTCACGTCCATTCGCGAACTATTTGCGTGTACTCCGGAGGCAAAAATTCGTGGATATGATGCTGGTAGGTTCTCATTTAATGTGCGTGGTGGTCGTTGCGAGACTTGCCAGGGGGATGGCGTTATTCGCATTGAGATGCATTTCTTGCCCGATGTTTATGTAGAGTGTGAAGAATGCCATGGCAAACGCTATAATCGTGAAGCACTGGACATTCTTTATAAAGGTGTAACGATTGCGGAAGTTTTGGATATGACAGTAGAACGCGCGCACGAATTTTTCCGCGCTATTCCGGCGATTGAAGCAAAGTTAGCTACTTTGGAACAAGTTGGCTTGGGATATGTGCATTTGGGCCAGCCGGCCACGCAACTTTCCGGTGGAGAAGCCCAACGTATTAAGCTTGCATCAGAACTTTCTCGTCGTGCTACAGGGAAGACAATTTATATTTTAGATGAGCCGACTACGGGGCTTCATTTTGACGACGTTAGGAAATTGTTGGACGTTCTTCACGCGCTGGCCAATAAAGGGAATTCTGTTTTAGTGATTGAACATAATCTTGATGTTCTCAAAGCGGCTGATTGGATTATTGATCTTGGTCCTGAAGGTGGTGCAAAAGGCGGAGAAATTATTGCCGAGGGCACTCCGGAAGAAGTATCGCGCGTGGCGAGAAGTTATACCGGACAGTATTTAAAAAAGATGCTTTCTAAAACAAAGAAAAGGTAAACAGTTTTTACATACAGTATCCATCCTGAGGTATACTTATTTCAATGCAGTTAACTATTTGGAAGCGCTCAATATTTTACGCATTGGCTTTGTGGGCGATTGTTTTTGTTGTTATTGCACTGTTAGTTAATCTTGGTCTTTCGAACAGGCCTATCCCTACGGATATAGTTTTGATGATTGTGGCTGTCTTGGTCTATTGGTCTCTTGCTACACGTTTACACTTGGTCTCTTTGTCACAAGGGTTTTTTGTGGGAATGGGGTGGCTTCTTGTTAATGTTCTTCTTGATTATTTTATTATCGTTCGTGGTTTCAATGGTGGAGATCTGGGTTTCTTTTTTGCGTGGGCTATTTGGGCGCGCTATGTACTTCTGCTTTTTGTTCCAATTCTCGCTTCTTCTCGAAGACAGGTGACGCAGTAGCTAATGTAGAAGGAAGAACCAAGGTTCTTCCTTCTAGGCATCTTTTTCCTTCATAAGTGTCCCGAGCTTCGGGAACGTATTAAAGGTTTATAAAACCCTCCCACGCCCTCCCTTATCAGGGAGGGAAACGCGTCGTATCTCTCCCCTGATAAGGGGAGACGAAGAGGGGTTTTGAAATTTTGTAGAGCATTCAAGAAAGCTGAATAGCTGTATCCTTTATATATGGATACAGTTGATTTTCTGTTGCTTCGTCACGCCATTATCGCCACGCTTGTTTATCATGATCTTCTGGAAATGCCGCTTACGGCTACAGAGGTCTGGCGTTACTTATTTCGTCCAAGAGAAGGAGAGTTAAAAGTTCCTTCTTTTTCTGAAATAGAACAATTTTTGAATGATATGGTAAAAGAAGGAACTTTAATTTTTTCTTTAGGGTATTATGCGTTGCCTTCTCGCGAGAAGTTAGTTATTCAGCGTATTCGGAGTCATGCCGTGGCGCAGATAAAGTGGCGAAGATTGCGTCATATCGCTTGGTTTTTGCAAGCAATTCCTTTTTTGGAAATGGTGGCGGCCAGTGGTTCTTTGGCGCGTGAATTAGTAAAAGAAGACAGTGATTTGGATGTTCTTTTGGTAACGCGATCTGGAAGAATTTGGACTGTGCGTTTTATTGTTACGATTGTTTTGGATGCCTTGGGCTTACGTCGCCGTCCCACCGGTCCGACAAAAAATCTTGTTTGTTTGAATCATTATTTGGCGCAAGACGCTTTGAAGCTTCCTTACCAAAGCATGTACACCGCATTAGAATACGCGAGAATTGTTCCGTTATTTGGTGAAAAACAATGCTGGAAATTTCGCACGGAAAATAAGGAATGGATTGAAAAATATCTTGTTTGGACTTTATCGGATAGCACAAAACATATTAAAACAGTGAAACAATTTTTTGTTCTAAACGTCATTAAACGAGTAGGGGAGTTTGTTTTGAGTGGTTTCGTTGGTGACTTTGTGGAAAAATGGCTGGGGAATGAACAAAAAAAACGTATCACGCGTGGCATAGAGGCAAGCGAGACCGGGGGGCGAGTGATTGCTAGTGCCATGCATCTGGAATTTCATCCGCACAGCAAAGAAGCGCCGCTCCTAAAGGCGTTTAACGAAAAAATGGCACAGATGGGATTAACTGAATTCGGCAATCAAAAAGACTCCGGGTTGAGCTGAGATAGTTTTGCCTCACTCCTGCCCGCAATGCTTCGCATAGCGATGCAGGCGGGCGCAAAGACGCTTCGGTTATTTTTAGCCAAGGAATTCTTCAATACGCGACATGATTTTTTTGTATGGTGTTGGTTTAAACATTTTGCAGTCTTTTATAATAGAGTTTATTTCTGAAGATATCTGTTGATTTAGTCCATGGTCACCGGTGAGACCATTAAATTCACCAAGTTTATCAAAAGAATTTTTCTTGAGATTGGCCGACCCAATGCAGAGCATTTGTTTATTTTTTGCTGTTGCCAAGGTTAATTTAACATGGATCATTTTCTTATACAGATAGATTGTTACTCCATCAAAATGTGAAAATATTTTGAGTGTTCGCATGTTTGCGTTTTGGTAAATATTTGCCTGGGCGGGAACAATTAGTTGAACTTTTGCTTTATGATCTAGAGCTTTTTTTAATAATACTAATCCTCGTTGATCAATATATGGTGTTATGACTTGATAATTAGTATAAGTATTATTCGACAGTAATTCGTCTAAAGTATTTTCTATTTGGAATATCTTTCGTTCCGGTTCATTCGCGATAATTTTGATGGGGCAGCTGTTGCTGAGCTTTGTTTCTTTTCCGAGCATAAAACGGTTGAAAATATATTCTCCGATCTCAAAATCTTTGAAAACAACCAACAAATCTTTCCAGCCGCTAAAACGATCACCCAAATTCATACTGCCGAATATTAGCGTAGATATACTATTATTACGTTTAAACAAATAGTATTTTTTATGATTAGGATATAGGCCACTGCTAAAAGAAACGTTTTGGGGATATTTTTTTTCAAACTTTGTTAGTTCTCCCATGAACGTTTCCGTCTTTTCAACGAATCGCGCAAACTTAACAACATAAGAATGATCTACGTCAAATATGATTTTTACGTTTCGTTGGACGGCGCGTTCAAGCTCTTTCAAAACTCGGATGCTGGAAGGGCCTGGTTCCCAAATATAAAGACTAAAAACGATTTGATCTTCCGCCTTGCAGTTGGCAATTTCCTCGCAAAACACTTCAATCGAATCGTCGTACGTCGTAATAAGATTTAGCATATGTTTAGTGACTGATTGTTAGAGCGGAAAATTCAGCGAGTTGGGTGGAAAAGTAATTAAAGTTTTTAGTATCCTGTGAATAATTCAACTTTAATATTGTCCTGTGGCACATTGAGTTTCAACAGTTCTTCTTTTGATGATTTTACCATTTCGGGTAAACCGACAATATAATATTTTGGCACGCACGGCTCCTTCACATATTTTTGGATAAGTTCAGCTGTGATTCTGCCACGTTCACCGGACCAAGATTTATCTTCTTCGTCGATTCTGGTCATTGTCGGCACAAAAACAAAATTTTTGTTTGTCAGTGCTTGCAATTTTTCCAAGAATACGGCGTCTTTCGGAGACTTGTCTGCGTAAAAAAGCGTTACCATTCTTGGCCATTCGCGTCGGGATTGTTCTTCAATAATCCCATGGAAGGGTGCGATGCCAATACCGCCGGAAAGAAAAACAACTGGCTGAGTATCTTCATCTGGATACAAAGTGCCTAATGGCCCGTCAATTTCCAAAGTATCGCCGACATTCATACTATTAATCGTTTGTTTGAAATTGGATTGACTAACGCGCATTGCCATCAGTAACGTGTCCTGATGTGGCGCTGAAGCTAAAGACATAGCATGCGTAGATTCTCGAACATCTTTGTCTTTTAATGGTGGAACATGCAGTAGCGCGTATTGTCCTGCTTTATAGGTGAATTTTTCCGGTTTTTCCAAATACAAACCCAAAGTGCCATCGGCAAGATTTTTTTTCTCGACAATTTTAACGCTTGTTTTTATTCGCGTACTTACTAATTTTTTCTCATCATTCATGTCTGACAGTTTTTCTTTTGCACGTTCAATACCATTGGAACAACGATTGCCCCATCCATCTAAAAATTTATTGTCCCGTAGTACACAAATAACTTCGCAGTTATTTGGGCAGCCGCCGCACTCTATACCCACCGTGCGGAAATCTACATCTTCCACGGCAAAATCGAATGGTTTTTCATTTTCTTGTTCACGCGCCAAAACGGCCACGCCGAAAGCGCCCATAAGATGTCCTATTTCGTCAATAATTATTTCGTAACCAGTGATGCGCTCGAACGCTTTCACAACGCCGATATTTTTACTAACGCCGCCCTGAAAAACCACAGGTGGCTTAATGTTTTTCCCTTTACCCACGTTGTTTAAATAGTTGTGGACAATGGAATTACATAAGCCCGCGATTATATCCTCGCGCGAATAGCCCATTTGCGCTTTATGCACCAAATCAGACTCGGCAAAAACGGTACAACGGCCAGCGATTTTTGTTGGATTAGTTGAACGAAGTGCGAAATCTCCAAATTCTTCTACAGGAATCGCCAACCTTCTTGCTTGTGACGAAAGAAAAGATCCTGTGCCGGCAGCACAAAGTGTATTCATTGCGTAATCAACCACAATGCCGTGATTGATTATTACTATCTTACTGTCCTGTCCGCCAATTTCGAAAATCGTGTGCGCGTCGGGATGAAAAGTTAAGGTGCCAATCGCGTGTGCCGTAATTTCATTTTTTACAATTGTGGCGTTAAGAATTGTGCCAATCAGTTCACGCGCCGATCCGGTTGTCCCTACGGAAACGATATCCTTTTCTCGTGACCCTAGTTGTTGCCGAATTTCCTCTAAAAGACCTTTTACTGCACGGATAGGATTTCCTTCCGTCCAAAGGTATCTTTTGGCGAGAATATTATTATCAGCGTCAATCACTACGGCTTTTGTAGAGATGGAGCCAATATCCACTCCTAAGTAGAGCTTATTGTTTTGCGTCATGACGTTTTTTCATTGTTAGCATATCATGAAAGGCCTCAAGTCTGGTTTTTATGCCAGTTTCGGAAGATTGAGCATCAAAACTGAAGTAAATAATAGGGAATTCGTAGTCTTTGGAGATTTTATGTAGCGCCGACATGGCGTTTACTTCCGGCATGCAACCAAAGGGTTTGATATGGATAATTCCATCAAAACCCTCTTTAATCAACTCTAGTGTTTTTGCAACGCTTTCCGTGCCATGGGCACCCAAATGGAATTTTAAATAGGGCCATGATTCACGAATGAGTTTGCGAAGCTGGCGACTAAATAGCATTTCGTCTAAACAGTCGTGTAAAATACTGGATACGGTAACAAATCGGTGAACTTCGATTCCTTTTTTTGCCAATTCTTTTTCGATTTGAAAATTTGAAAACGGTTCCATTAAAACATAAAGTTCGCCTACAACGCCAACGCGTAACGGTTTTTTTGGTTTATCGATTGGAATTGCGTGCAGGATATTCAAATACTTTTTTCGTAGTTTGTGTACTCCCAACCATGAATCTGTTTTTAGCAGTTCCCTGAGAAAATTTTTATGTGCTTTTTCAAATTCTCCTTTTTGTTTTTCGAAACCGATATTCTTCCTAACATAATCTTCCGAGTCGTCTATGCAACGCAATCTAAGATAAGACAAAACAAGCGCGCGAAAAATTTTAGCATAAGATAGTTCAGGTTTTAGGGCGCGGAAATTTTTAGCAAGAGCGATTGGGCTATACGAATTCGCGAGTTTTAGGAATTCAAATTTGTAGCCCATTTTTTTTAGAATGGCTTCTTGTACTTCACCATAATAACCAAAACGACAACCGCCGCCGGCTTGGACCAGGATATTCGCACCGCGTTCCAAAGCTTCAATATAATTTCCCAAGTTATATTTAAATGGCACGCACACGCACTCGGGGCTGTTTTTGTATCCCAATTCGATTGTTTGTTTGGAAATTGGCGGTGGTTCGATAACTTCGTCGGCAACCAGGCGTGCCAGCGGCTCAAACGCAGTGAAGTAATTGCCCATATGGGGGAAGCTAATTTTTTTCACAGAAGTATTTGTCATTTTATTGCTTTCCCTTTTCTGATTTTTAAAATATCCACAAAACTTTCTAATCTTGTTTTCAAGCCAGCTTCGCCTTGTAGTTCGTCCAGTGTAATAACAACAATAGGTAAATCATTTATTTTGTTTTGGCAAAGGTTGATAACCAATGAATCTGGCCCGCAAGGGAAGGTCATAATAAAGATGATGCCATCAACTTCTTTGCGATATTTTTCCAAGGCACCAACCAGTTCTTTGTTATATGTCCAATAAAGATCGGTTGAAATATTTTTGGAAAGCTTTCGAGCTTCTTTTTCGTTAACAATATCGGCAAATACCAATTCTACGCCTTGTTTTTTAAGAAAATTTATAATAGGTGCTCCCAGAAAAGCGTCGTACGTAGTATAAGGATGCGCTACGATTAATATTCTTAAATCGTCTTTTTTGTCTTTTAATTTATTTTCCTGTTCGATTAAAAGTTTGTCTTGTTGATTTTGCTGTGCTTTTCTTGCGCGCTCAATGGCTCGTATAATTAGAAAAGGATTATGTGTAAGTTGCCACCCCACACTAAAAAGGCCGAAATAATCGTAACGGAATGTTGGAACGTGTGTCGTGTACTCCAGTGTTTTTAGTCCGTCAAAAGTATTGCGTACAATATCATTAAGCGCCATAAATTTTACACAAAGATTTTCTTTTTTATAGAGCGAAACAATTCTGGGAATAAAAATAAAATCAACCTTGTCTTTTAAGTAATCAACATGACCGAGATAGATTTTTAGTGACAGGCAACTTTCATCGACTGCCAAGTTTACGCCTTTCCCTATGATTTCTCGGTTTGTCTCCGGGCTTACAACTACTTCTTGGCCAAGTGAACGTAAAAATTCCTCCCAAAAGAAGTGGTATTTATGATAGAGCAAAGCCCTTGGAATCCCTATTTTATACTTCATGTCAATAGGGAAAACGTTAGCATTTTAAGGGGAAATTGAAAAGATTACGGAATAGTCTTCTTACAACAGAGTAGCTCTTGACACTATTTTTTTGTTGACGCAAAATTGCATTAGCACTCTGATATTGAGAGTGCTAATCTGTTCGGAACGGAGTTTAACTTAACAATTGCGTTCTTGGCAGAATAGTTTAAAGATATCAATACTTTTAATCCTTAAAAAAGGTATATATGAACATCAAGCCGTTAAATGATAAAGTGGTTGTAAAGCCGTTAAAACAGGAAGAAATCACAAAAAGCGGAATAATTTTGCCAGACACGGCGCGTGAAGAAAAACCGGAACAAGGTGAAGTTATCGCGGTTGGTTCGGGAAAAATGCTGGATAACGGCACCCGCGCAGCGATGTCTGTTAAGGTTGGAGATCGTGTTTTGTTTACAAAATATGCTCCGGACGAAGTGGAAATAGACAGCGTAAAATATCTAGTAATCGAGGAAGAAAAAATCCTCGGTGTTATTGAGGCCTAATTCTTAATTTAATACTGCTATGGCAAAACAAATTATTTTTGACGAAAGAGCAAGAAAGAAATTACTTTCTGGTGTAGACCAGTTGGCAAATACAGTTAAGGTAACGTTTGGACCCAAAGGTCGTAACGTTGTTTTGGATAAGGGTTTTGGTACACCGACCATTACAAATGATGGTGTTACTATCGCCAAAGACATTGAGCTTGAAGACAAATTTGAGAACGTTGGTGCCGCGCTTGTAAAAGAAGCCGCGGAAAAAACCAACGAAACTGCTGGCGATGGTACAACTGCTGCCGCTATTCTCACGCAAGCAATTGTTCATGAAGGTATGAAAAACGTGGCCGCCGGTGCTAATCCGATTCTTTTAAAGAAAGGTATTGAAGAGGCGACAGCAGCCGCGGTACATACATTGGAAAAAGATGCCAAAAAAATCAGTTCCAATGAAGAAATCACGCAAGTGGCGACAATTTCTGCTCAAGATGCGGAAATTGGAAAATTAATTGCCGATATGATGGATGAAAAAGATGGTGTTGGTTCACAGGGTGTGATCACCGTTGAAGATTCTCAGTCTGTTGGCGTGGAAAAGGAAGTTGTTAAGGGCTTGCAATTCGATAAAGGATACGTTTCTGCTTACATGGTTTCCAATACGGAAAAAATGAGCGCGGAAATGGAAAATCCTTTAATCTTGGTAACTGATAAAAAAGTTTCTTCTATCCAACAGGATCTCATCAAAATTCTTGAACAAATGATGGCGGCAGGCCAAAAGAATTTGGTGATTATTGCCGACGATGTGGAAGGTGAAGCTTTGGCTACACTGGTCGTTAATAAAATCCGTGGCATTTTCAATGGCTTAGCCGTGAAAGCCCCTGGTTTTGGTGATCGTCGCAAAGAATTATTGGGCGATATCGCCACAGTTACCGGCGCGCAATTTATTTCCGAAGATCTCGGTTTGAAATTGGAAAACGTAACATTGGAAATGCTTGGTACGGCGCATCGTGTTGTGGCTGAGAAAGAAAAAACGATTATTGTCGGTGGCAAAGGCGATCCTGCAAAAATCAAAGAACGTATGGATCAAATCAAGGCGCAAATTGCCAAGACCGAATCTGACTATGATCGTGAAAAACTGGAAGAACGACTTGCCAAGTTGTCTGGTGGCGTTGGTGTAATCAAAGTTGGTGCTCCAACCGAAACTGAGCAAAAAGAAAAGAAATATCGTGTGGAAGACGCTGTGAATGCCACAAAAGCCGCGATTGAAGAAGGTATTGTTGCTGGTGGTGGCTTGGCCTTGCTCAAAGCTGCTTCTGAATTGCAAGAGCCAATCGACAAACGCGCCAAAGATGGTTCAAATCCGGACATTGTTACCGGTATGCGTATTGTCCAAAGAGCAATCGAAGAGCCAATTCGCCAAATTGTGCACAATGCCGGTCGCGAGGGCTCGGTGGTTATTGCTGAAGTGCGAAAGCAAAACTTTGCTGTCGGCTACGACGCGATGGACAACGAATACCGCGACATGTTCAAGGCGGGAATTGTTGATCCCAAGAAAGTCATTCGTTTGGAATTGCAAAATGCGGCATCTATTGCGGCAACTTTGCTAACAACCGAAGCTGTTATCACCGATATCCCTGAAAAGAAAGACAAGGAAATGTCTGGTGGAGCCGGCATGGGTGATTTCGGCGGAATGTAGACCATAAAAATAAGAAAAAACATAACGCCCTTTCGGGCGTTATGTTTTTTTACCGCGTGACGATTACCCAATAATCCGCTATAATAATGGTGTTTAATAGTAAAAATTTTTATGGAACCATTACCAACGAATCCACAAGCAGCAAATCCAAATGATGACGTGCAAAAGAATAAAGTTTTAGCCGCCGTTTCTTATCTTTATATTGCCAGTTTGATTATCTTGCTGGTGAAAAAAGATAGCCCATTTGTGCAGTTTCACGCTAAACAGGGCTTTGTGATTTTTATTGCGGCTCTTATTGCTGGTTTTATTCCTTTAGTTAGTTGGATTTTAAGTATAGTTGTTTTTGTTGTCGTCTTGGTTGGTTTTATCTCCGCCATGCAAGGCAAGTGGTACAAGATATCTGGAGTAGAATCAATTGCTCAAAAAATAAATATTTAATTTACAGTTGCTAGAAAGATTTTGTTTCTGAAAAGATATTTTCCTTTTTAATTTCACTTCCAAATGATAAAACGCACAAAGATAGTTTGCACGATTGGCCCGTCTTCACAATCGGTTGAAACTTTATCCGCCATGATTCGGTCTGGGATGAATGTTGCTCGGTTGAATTTTTCGCACGGTTCGTATGAAAATCACGCGATGTTGATAAAAAATATTCGGCAAGCTTCTGAGGAATGCGGTATTGTTGTTGGTCTTCTGCAGGATTTACAGGGACCAAAGATTCGTGTTGGCAAGTTGCCTGAAACTGGAGTGGAATTGAAAAAAGATGAAACGATTATTCTTACAACCGGTAGCATTGATTATTCCGATGGGCGTATTCCTGTGCAATATAAAGAACTGCACAAAGACGTTAAAGCAGGCGATCAAATTTTGTTGGATGATGGAAACATGGAAGTAATAGTAGAAAAAGTTTCCGATAATGATATCTACTGCAAGGTTGTCATCGGTGGGAAATTGATTTCCTATAAAGGGATTACTGTTCCCACTGCTTCTTTAAGTACGTCGGCATTATCAAAGAAAGACAAAGAAGATTTGGTTTTTGGATTGAAGCAGGGTGTAGATTTCGTGGCTATTTCTTTTGTGCGTAGACCGGATGATATTAAAGAACTGCGCGAACTCATAATCAAGGGCTTACTTGAAGGAAGTTCCCAGCCACTGATTATCGCTAAAATAGAAAAACATGAAGCGTTAGTGAATTTGGACGCGATAATAGAGGAAACCGACGGTATTATGGTTGCGCGTGGCGATTTGGCTTTGGAAACACGTGCCTCTGAAGTACCAATTTGGCAGAAAAGGATGATTCAAAAATGTCTGGAAGCAGCCAAACCAGTGATTACCGCTACACAAATGCTCGATTCCATGACGCATTCTCCTCGTCCAACGCGCGCGGAAATTTCCGATGTTGCAAACGCGGTAATTGATCACACAGACGCGACGATGCTTTCTCAAGAATCAGCAATGGGAAAATATCCCGTGGAAACTGTGACCACTATGGCCGATATTGCAAAAGATACAGAGGCCTCTCCGTTAGATGATATGGTTACTTTGCCGCCAATGGATGGTACAGCTCCGCCAGTATTAGCAATGAGCGCCGCGGCATGCGAAGTCGCCAAGGCGGTTGGCGCAAAAGCAATTTTTGTTTTATCGCGTACTGGATTTACAGCGCGTGCCGTTTCTCGTCATCGTCCGCTTCTGCCTATTATCGCGGCAACTTCTAACGTAACGACTCGTCAGCAGCTTTCTTTGAGCTGGGGAGTGGATCCGTATTCGATTGAAAAATTTAGCGAAGCAAAAGAAGCTTGGAATTCTTTGTCTGATAAACTGATGGAAAAATACAGCTTAAAGAAAGGTGATCGTGTCATTGCTGTTTCTGGTTTGCAATCTGGGCGGCATGATGACTGGGATGAATCCGTAAGGGTATTTGAAGTTTAAATAATTTGGTATAATTAATTAAAATAAATATTAACGTTTTAAAAATGAAAACAAGAACAAAAATAATTGCTGGGGTAGTAGTGGCACTGGTTGTTATAGTGGCTGTTGTGTCAGTAGTTGTTGGGACAGTGGGTAATATGTCTCAACAAGAAAGTGTGAGTATGATGGGAAAGTCTGAATTTGTCGGCAATGGAGATGAACTTGCAGTGTCCGATTATTCTGTGCAAGTACCGGGTTCTGCGATGAGTGAAGAGGCGGCACCGGCACCATTGGCACAAGAAAATACGGCAAGCGACAAAAAAGCGGGAACGCAAAACCGAATGATTGTTCGTTCTGGCGATCTTTCTATTGTAACAAAAGATGTTCGTAAATCTGTGGAAGAAGTGGCTACCTACGTCGCATCTGCCGGTGGTTTTGTGGTTAGCTCAAATATTGAGGGAACCGCTGATGCGCCTTCTGCAAGAGTGGAAGTTCGTGTACCGGTGGAAAAATTCCAACAGTCAATCGATAGTATCAAAAAAGCTGGTATTCGTGTTACCGAAGAATCCATAAATGGTGAAGATGTTACAGAGGATTATACGGACACCCAAGCCAACATAAAAAATTTGCAGGCCAGTGAAGCGCAATTTCAAGAAATTATGAAACAGGCCGTAAAGGTTTCTGATGTGTTGGAAGTACAGAGACAGCTGGAAAGAGTGCGTGGAGAAATCGATATCGCCCAAGGACACGCACAATATTTGGAAAAATCAGCCAAATTGTCTTCAATAACCGCTTATTTCGCAATTGATGAGGGGCAGCTTCCTGTTATTGATCCCATCAACGAGTGGAATCCTCTAACAATTATTAAATCGGCTTTTCGGGCATTTGTTGGTTTCGCTCAGTGGATTGGCGCGTTTATTATCTGGCTGATAGTGTTTATTCCGGTCTGGATTATTATTGCCGCGATAATCATCTTTATCAAAAAGAGAGCGAAGAAACCTGTTGCTGTCGATGTGAGCCAGTTACGAAAAACAAAATAGCTTCGTCCAATAGTTGAGTTTTTACTTTTTTCAGGTTATTCTCCTGGACGGTTGGAGGCGTGCCAGAAAAAAGAATTACTGGAGGTGTTGCAAAAAACATTTGTTTGGTATATGTTCGTATTATGAAGGGTGTGTATAGGTTAGGAGTAAAACCAGAAGAACAAAAATATCTATTGGAATGCTTGCGAGAAGCTACCGGGCTAAGTTGGAAAAAAGTTGCAGAAAAATTCTCTATAAATAAAAGGACTCTCAATGATTGGCATAAAGCAAGGACTCGAGCACCTCGTTTGTTTGTTGAAGAATTTGCCAAAATTGGTGGAGTAAATTTAGACAAAACCATTTCTTTTATCCCTGAATACAAACATACATCTATCGCCGGTAAGGTGGGGGCTAAAAGACAAAGACAAAGGCATGTCAATCCAGGAACGTTACAAGGAAGAATAAAAGGAGGTATGAATGCGATTGCCAAAATGAAAAATTCTGGTTTTCCTAACAAATTTATCAATACTAAATCAATTATAGAACCTTCAAAATCGTCAAAGGTCGCAGAACTTATTGGGATAATATTGGGAGATGGACATATCGATAAATATCAGATTTCCATAACTTTGGATTTAACAAGTGATCTTGAATATGCTCCCTATGTTTCTAATTTATTTTATGGCTTGTTTGGAATTGAAGCCCCATACACATACAGAAATAGCACAAACACTATTAATATTGTAGCTTCTTCTAAATTACTTATTGATTATTTTAAAAAACTTGGTCTATCTTCTGGTAATAAAATTATCAAAAACGTTGGTATTCCAAGATGGATCAAAGATAATAAATATTTTTTAAGGAGTTGCTTGCGGGGGTTAATCGATACAGATGGTTGCCTATATGCGGATAAACACGTATATAAATCGAAAAAATACAAACATTTATGTATACAATTTGACTCGCACTCTTCGAACTTGTTGAAAGATGTATATGAATCTTTGATGTATTTTGATTATGGAGTGTGCTTGTATCAGGGTAATATAAAAATCAGGAGGCAAGGAGATGTAAAGAAGTTTTATAAAGAAATTTGTTTTTCAAATCCTAAGAACCTTGCAAAATATGCAAAATTCAGTCAAAACATATGAGTGGAGAGGTGTTCCGAATGGCTAAGGTACCGGTCTCGAAAACCGGCGGGTTTAATCGCCCTTGTGGGTTCGAGTCCCACCCTCTCCGCAGTCAGACTTTTTTATCGGCAGACCCGAGTACTTCGATTTCTGCGATAGTTTCCTTCCATTCGGCATTTAGAATGTCGGTGAAATATCTGATATTGTAGCGAAGTGCTACAATATGGTTAATTGAATATAAATTTAACATAAAAATATGAAAAAAATTGTTGGATACATTATCGGGGCGGTTGTGGTTGCAATCGTACTTGTCTTTATCGGCTTGGTCGGCACCACTAAACAGGGATCCGTGCCCATTGTTCCATCTCCAACACCAGTCGACAATAATGCTTTTCCACCAAGAATATCAAATTTGTTTTTGTCCAACAAGGAAGATGGTTATCCGATTGGTGGTGTTGTCGCGCTTTCTTCTGTTGCCGAACCGATGATTTATGTTTCCGGTGAGAATCTGACGGCACCTACGGAGCTTACGGTGTATCGCGCCGATGAACAAACATTATTGAATTTTTTAACACACAATAAAGCGGGCGCGCAAATCAAAGCCAAGCCCGATTTAAATAAATTACAAAAAATTGCGACACTACAGCCGCAACCTGAAACTGATGGAAAGGCGACAAAAGTAATTTTGCCATTAGAAAAGACGGGCATCTGGTTTTTGCGAGCGCAGTCTGGTGATTTAATTTCCGATATGTTACTGGTGCGTTCTAACATCGCTGCGCTGGTAAAAGAGGGTGATAACGAATTAATTTTTTGGGCGCAGGATTTTACAACACACCGCAGTTTGAACGCCGGAACGGTGACGACATACAATATGCTTTCCGGCGCCAATTCAATTGCGGAGGCGACCATCAATGCCGAAGGTATTGCCAAGACCGCAGTTTCGCTGAATACCGACATTGCCATAGTTCGCTTAAACCAAGACATTAGTCTTGTTCCGATTAATCAAAAATACATCAATAGTGAATCCTATCGGCCGTTTGAACCTAAAAGAAAAGAAAGTACGTTTTTCACTTTTATCGATCGGCCGATCTACAAACCAGGTGATACAATTTATTACAAATCGATTTTGCGCGATGACGACGATGTACGTTATTCGATTCCAGTTGAACCGGCACTGGTGCAGGTTTTCAAGGACTATAACGACGGCACGCCAATTTATGAAAAACGACAGCCGGTTTCGGCTGATGGAACCGTGTCTGGGGAAGTGAAATTAAAATCCGACAGTCCGACCGGCAGCTATACTGTAAAAATTTCTTTGCCTACGACGGCGGATAATCTTTATTGGCGCAATGACAGCGTCTATTTTTCGGTCGAAAATTATCGCAAGCCGGAATATTCAATCGATGTTTCAGTGGCGCAAACGGAATTGATTTCCAAGGATCGTGCGGTGTTCACAGTGTCTGGGCAATATTTCTTTGGGCAACCGCTGTCTGGACAAAAAATTAAATACGCAATCACTGCGGCAGATTATAACACCTATCAGTATTATCAGCCGGCCGAGATTAAAGATTCATTATCGTCTGATAATTACCGATACGGTTTTTGGGGTGGAAAAAAAGTGAAAGAGGGAGAAGTGGTCTTGGATAAAAACGGAAAAGCGGAAGTGGAAATTCCGACGGAAATAACAGATGGTACGACGAAAGCTTTTTCAATTCAAGCGACAATTGATGATGGATCTGGTAATCCGTCTTTTTCGCGTAAGAATGTTTTGGTGTATGCGGGTGGGTTCAATATCTATCGTACGGATGGGTGGAGTTACACAGGTGTGGATCAAGTATTTTCGTTGCCGATGATTTTGGTGCCGCTCAGGGGTGAGAAAATCGGCGGTGTCGAATTGCGTGCCGAAGTGCATCGTGAAGATTGGCTTTCTTATCAAGAAGAAGGAAAGAAATACCCTTCCTATCGGAAAGTGGAAGAAGATTTAGCGCCGCTTAAAGTGCGAACGAACGAAAAAGGAGAAGCTGTATTTGCGTTTACGCCAAAGAAGACTGGTCAATATTCGATTACTGTTTCTGGAAAAGACAAAAGTGGAAACCTTGTCAGCAAGAAGTTTCATACCTGGGTTAATAAAGAAGGGATGCCACTTTATCGCGAATTCGGCAACGAAATTACGATTCAAGCCGATAGGGAAAACTATTTGCCCACTGACACAGTTTCGTTAAATGTTGTCTCGAACTCCATTGTCGATCGCGACGTGTTTTTGTCTTTGGAAAGGGCGCGTGTGAATCGTTTCGAGGTGGTGCATCTGGCTGGAAAATCAGGCACCGTAAAAGTACCGCTGGTGGAAACGGATATTCCGAATATTTATGCCGAAGTTGCCGGGTTTTCTGAAAGTGGTCTAGATACATCAACGGCAGAAATTAATGTTTCCACTACGGGTAAAAAAATTATTGTTAACATTGCGCCTGATAAAGAAAAGTACGGACCGGGAGAAACAGTTACTTTGAATGTTTCTACCACCGACAATGCGGGCAATCCGTTGTCTACGGAAACCGCCGTTTGGGCGGTAGATAAGGCCTTGTTTGAACTGGCCGATGAACGAGCTGGTACGGCTTTTGATTTTTTCTGGCGTGAAAGATATGACGGTACTGAAACGGCACATTCACTGGAAGGCATTTCTGGTGGTGGCGCGGAAAAAGGTGGTTGTTTTACTGAGGACACATTAGTATTGATGCAAGACGGTTCTGAAAAAAAGATTAAAGATGTACAACCGGGTGACTTTATTTTGACGCGCGTCGCGGAGAAGCAGAGTACTTTAGTGCCGGCGAAAGTTACTGGGGTGCATTCGGAAAAAACGGATGGCTATTTGATTATAAATGGCACACTGAAAGTTACGGTCAATCACCGTTTGTTTGTGAATAATGCCTGGCAAGAAGCGGGCGGGATTCAAATCGGCGATGCGTTGACCGATGTTGATGGCAAGGCCGTGAAAGTTGTTTCGATTGAATGGCAGCGTGGTTTGAAACAAGTTTATAATCTGACGGTCGATAAATACCAAACCTATTTTGCCAACAAGGTTTATGTTCATAATCAAAAAGGCGATTCCCGTACGGTTTTCAAGGATACGGCATATTGGAATCCATCCGTGCAGACGGATGTTAATGGTCGCGCGCAGGTGCGTTTCAAGTTGCCGGACAATTTAACTACATGGCGTGTTTCGGCTGTCAGTTCCACCAAAGACACTAAGCTGGGGAACGGTTCGAAAGAAATTTTGGTCACCAAAGATGTGATCATCCGGCCGTTATTGCCCAATATTTTGCGACAGGGCGACGAAGTTAAAATGGAGGCAATGGTGCAGAATTTCACCGGTGTTCAACAGAAACTTGAGGCGAGTTTAGAGATGCCAGAGGTAAAGATTGTCTCTGCGCCGCGCGTGGATGTGAGTCTGAAGCCAGGCGAAAGCACTACAGTAGCGTGGCAAGTCACAGCTGAAAAAGTTAATCCCGGAGCGAAAGCGGTTTTCGCGGTTCGTTCAAAGGCAGATGGAAAAATGTTAGACGGAATGGCGCAGGAATTACCGGTATTCGCGTTTGGTTTCAATGAAAAGCGTGCAGAAACGGGTTTTGGCACGAAAAATTATTCCATACGGTTGGCGCCCGATACCGATAAAGAGCGGACGACTATTTCGCTTGCTTTGTCACCCAGTATTTTGGGAACGTTGCCACAGACAATGAAATATCTTTTGTATTATCCGTATGGTTGCGTCGAGCAGACGACAAGCGCAATGGTGCCGGCGATTATCGCCAAACTGCACCCCGAATATTTTAGTGAAGCGTTGAAAGAAGTAAAAGTCGACGAAAATATCAAAAAGGGTTTGGATCGTTTGGCCAAACTCCAGCAAATGGACGGTGGTTGGAATTGGTGGTCATCGGGAAATTCTGATCCGTTCGTGACCGCTTATGTTACCGAGTATTTAATAAAGGCCCAAGAAGCGGGTGTGGCGGTGGATTCGGTAATGCTTGGTAAAGCGCGCGCCTTTTTGGAAAGGCCGCAGACAATTTTAAAGAGCGACTCTAAAGAAGTTTCGCTTATCAAAGAAAAAGAGAAGAAAGTATTTAAGGCCTACATTCTTTCGTTGCTTGGCACCGAAAAGACCACAGATGTCATCACTGACTTTTCTGGGCTTTCGTCCGACGTCCTTTCAATGGCGATAATGGCAAACGTAAAAAACGGCGAACTCAATCCGGCCACGAATGGCCTGGCAGTATTGTTGGCGCAAGGAAAAAAGCGCGGCGACGGAATGTATTGGGAAAGTGGCAGTAAGGCAAACTTTGGTTCAGATGACGCTTCCACTGCTTTGGCACTGCGGGCAATTATGGCCGCGGGTGACAGCAACAGTTTGTTGGCAAGTTCCGCGCGGTTATTGGCGATAGCTAGAAAAAACGATTATTGGACAAACACTTTTGCTACGGCGCAAGTGATTCGCGCGCTTACTGATATGGCGGAGATCACTAAAGAAAATACCGCCGATTTCAATTATTCCGTTTCCTTGGATGGTAAAGAGCTTGCGGGTGGCGTTGTAAATGCCACGAGCAACGTGTTGTCGGAAGTTATCGTTCCTGCGATGTCGATCAAAAATGCTGGATCGCAGTTGGCAATTACAAAAACAGGAGAAGGAAATCTATATTCAACTATTGTGATTAACGAATTTCGTCGCGACAAGCAAGCAAGGGCGGAAGAACATGGGCTGACGATTACGCGGGAATATGTCAGTGAAAAAGGCGAAGGAAAACCCTTGCAGGTTGGCGATCTAGTGACGGTGCGATTAAAGGTCGACGGGTTGCGCAGCGAAGAGTTGTATGCCGTGATCGATGATAAACTTCCGGCTGGGTTAATTCCGGTAAACACTAGTCTTAAAAATGAGCAATTTGCCGAAAATAATCAGTCGTATTTTGACAGTGTCGATCGTGATTACGGTGTGGATGGTGTCGTGATTTATCCATATCGACTGAAAGCCGGCGAAGAAACATTTACTTACCAAGCGCGTGTGGTCAGTGAAGGAACTTTTCTTGTTCCTCCGGCAACCATAAGTTTGATGTACTTGCCGGAAATCGGTGGTCGTTCTGCGGTGCAAACTGTTAAAACCTTCAATGATGTGAATGTTCCGATTGTTGTTTCAAATAACGGTAAAACGGAGAAAACTTCGTCCACTAAGCTTGGTAATTATTTCGGCTTTGCGGGGTTGGTAATTTTGGTGGCCGCGGTAATTGGCGCAATCGCTTTGTTGATAGGCCGTAAGTCAAAACAAGGATCCGATTCGTCGCAATCTCCGCCGTCGAATCCGTGATTTTTGGTAGCAGATATTTTTTATTGGTTGGTGCGGTTTTGTTATTAGTCTTTTTACGAACGCCGGTCAAAACACCATTGAAAATTTCCGGCACTCAACCGTTAGTGTTTTTTGAAAAAGATTACTTTTTTACCGGCATTCTAAATGCCAAACAGGGAAAGAATCCACTCAACAATCGAATCGCGGGAGGGATAATACCGCACCATCTTTTGGCGAGTAATATTATCGCCGATTTTTTCAGTCGTCTTGCTGTGCAAAAACCAACCACAGTAATCCTGATTGGCCCCAATCATTATGAGAAAGGGGATGATGATGTGCTTTCCAGCGACTTTCGTTGGCAAACACCGTTTGGTGTCGTCAGTCCGGATATTAAGATAATTACTGAATTAAAAAACAAAAGTTTTTTGCAGATTGATAACGCGATTGCCGAAAAAGAACATTCCGTGGCGGGGATTATGCCGTTTATTAAATATTATGTGCCGGATGCCGTGGTTGTGCCTTTGATAATCAAATCTGGGTTGAGTTTGGAAAAAATTAATTTACTCGCCACGAGCATCGCGCAATTCAAGGGGAACGTGGTGGTTATCGCGTCGGTGGATTTTTCACATTATTTGAATTCCGCGGAAGCGCAAACAAATGACGCAGAATCGTTGTTGGCGTTACGGCAATATGATTTTGAGCGCCTGCTTTCTTTTCGAACCAACAATGAACATTTGGATTCGCCGGCTTCAATTGTGTTGCTTTTAAAAACAATGCAACAGAAAGGAACAACGCAAAGCGAAATATTGCAGCACACTAATTCCGGGATCATCCAAAACAAACCGTTTCAGCAAACCACCAGCTATTTCGGAATTGCTTATTATTGATGTGCAATTCGTTGCGCAAAAGTGTTCATAGAAATTGGATTCGTTTTGTCACGGTGCGTTAGTATTTTTTTTGATTTTTCCATAGCTAGATTTGAAAATCTAAAACTCCAGATTGATTGTTTCTTGTCCGTCGTTGATTCTATCTAATAAATCCTTTTTTTCTATCGCATTCATTGGGCGTAGTTTCATTTTTTCTGCTTTTATTGGATTCAAATTTATTGTCAGTTCTTTTTCTGTTAATTTTCCAGTCAAAAGTAGCCCCTCTTGCGTGTCTTTCGAGAATAATTGATCGAAAACAAAATTGCCAAGCGAGTAAAATATTGCGTGATTGCGATACAATTCTACATCTTGTACCACATGCGGATGAGTGCCGATAACAATATCACCACCCGCATCAATGAGCTTGTGAGCTACAAATTCTTGAGTATTGTTGTGCTTAAGATCATATTCATTACCCCAGTGAGGGAAAATCACTACAAACCGGCCCGTCGTTTTTTCTCTTGATATCGCAGTAGCAACTTCATCGATGTTTTTGTAGGACAAATAGTTAAACACGATAATGCTGACCGGAATTTTGGTGTCATAACGGATAATGCTTTCAGTATCAAATTTGTTTTCATAACCTCCGTATTTGATGCCCGCTGTCTTTAAAAGATTCTGAGTTGTAAAAAAACCGCTATTTCCGGCATTAAGTGTGTGGTTATTGGCTAATGAAACACCATTAATTTTTGTTCTTTTCAATGTATCGATGGAAGATGGTGGCATGTTGAATACCATTGATCCCGACAAGAAATTGTCATCTATGGGCTTATCTGAAATTGGCCCTTCCATGTTGGCAAAAACAATATCCTTTTGAAAAAATGATTCATTCAAGTCCGCAAAAATCTGATCAAATCCACTGTCTTTGAAGGTGTGATTAACGAGTCGATCAAACATTAAATCTCCGCCGAATAAAAAAGAAATGCTTTTTTTATTTGTATTTCCGACTGACAAGTCGGCAACACGACTTACAGTGTTGTAGTGGACCGATGGTTCTTTCTTTGTCCACAAATTAAATTCCCAGAAACCCAAAACTAACGTTATCACAATTGTTAAGCTTGTCCACAAAAGATGTTTCGCGTGTTTAGTCATACTTTCATTTAAGTGCTGTTTGTGCTCTTTTTGGGAAAGGGACAGCTTCGGTTATTTCGTGAAACAAACCTGCGCGTTGTGCCAGTGTAATTTTTCCGTTTGTGAATATAACCAATGCATATTGGTTGATGCCATCATCTAGTATTGCCACATCGTGAACAAAACCATCGATTCGGCCGGTTTTGTTATATGTTTTGGCCACTATTTTTGATCCGGGAATAAATGTCATATTATGTGTTTTACGCATAAAAGATAATAGCAAATTTGTATTCTCTGAATTCAATAATTCCTTTTTATAGAGTTTGGTTAAGAGTGTTGACATGTCATTCGGGGTTATAGTGTTTTTGATGCTATCATACGCAAGCCCGAGAGAAGAGGCATATTTTTTTTCGCCTTTATACGTAAGCAATTTATTAAAAGCATACCAGGAATCGTTATCGCTGACGCTGATCATCTGTTTCAGGTGATATAGTGCCGTACTCCCTAAAATTGAAGTACTCAATGTGTATTTACCATTCTCTGTCTCGTGTAAAAAATTAATTGCTGCTAAAACTTTAATTGTGCTGGCAGCCACAAAAGATGTATCGCCGTTTACATCGATTTTTTCTCCAGTTTTTATGTTCTCAAGACTCAAACCCACAGAGAGCTCTGGGTACTTGGCAACGATCGTTTGAAATATTTATTTTACAACCCCTAGATCGTTTATTGGAACTGCTGGTATTACGACAGGCGCTTCAACGTTTTTTTGACTTGCAATCTCTTTTCGAAAGATTTTCCGCGTATCTCTTTGGACATCTTCGTTTTTCTTCACATTTTGCCGATTGTTCACACTGAAAATATTTATATCCAAAATGATAAAATATAAATCAGCCACCGAAAGACAAGCAATCAGCAGAAGAATCAAAAATTTTGGTAAACCATTAATCTGCTTGTTTGAATTTTTGTCTTTTACTGACATTTTTTGATTTAATATACGCCTCGATTGTAAAGTTTAAATGAAAAATAAACAATTGCTCTTCAGAATATATACCAAAAGGCCCTACAGTTCCCCAAATTTCCAAGTACTTAACCCGAGTGGCTCGCTAATTTTTACGTTCAGTAAAATTGTAAGACGCTGCTTCGGCGCAAAGCGCCAAATCTGTTGCATGATGTGTTAGACTTAAATTAAGTTAAATAAATTTATACAATGAAAAAAATAGCAAAAAAACCAATTAAAATTTTAAGTGCAATCATTATCATTATTATTGCGTTTGTGTTGTTCAATAAATTTAATTCGGCTAGCAAAAAGATAAACCCTTTTACGAATGGGGGGGATGAAAGGAATATGATGGTTGTTCTTAGCGACCTTCATCTTGGTGCCGATCTCGATTACGCAGAATGCAATAAAAATCTTTCCTCTCTCCAAAAGCTACTCAAACAAATACATGAGTCGCCAAACATAAAGGAGCTTGTTATCGCCGGAGATTTGCTAGATGAGTGGTTTGTGCCAGCAACAGTAGATACTTATGCCGGAAACGATCAGCGTGATTTTGTGCAACGTATTGCGAAAACGAACAAAGATGTAATTGATGGCTTTAATAAAATAATTCAATCCGGAAAAATTTTAGTAACCTATGTTCCTGGAAACCATGATCTGACAATAACTGCGGAAAACGTTGATCTTATTCTTCCGGGAATAAATCAAGTGCGAGATAAGGAACAGGGCTTAGGAACATACTCACCGGCTGATTATCCTAAAATAGCTATTGAACACGGTCATCGTTATAATTTTTTCTGTGCGCCCGATCCAATTTCCAACCAAGATATCGCGCCGGGAACTATAATGCCTCCTGGATACTTTTTTACCAGAATAGCTGCCCTGCACGTGCTAGAAAAATACCCACAACCGGGTGATACCATGCGGGTTGTTACGCCAAATATTTCTGGTGGTAAAAGCCAAAGTTCTTTGTTTGCCTATTGGAAAATCTGGGAATGGGCAATCAAATATCTGCCAATAAAGGAAAAGTTTGATGAGAAAGTTATCGTAACAAACGTTAATGGATTCACAAAGACATACTCAGTTAATGATCTATTACCTTACCAACGAACGGCAGGGGGAAAACTGGATGTAAAGCTCTTTAAGGGAATTCAAGATACATGGAACCAAAGACAAATTCTTAACAGGGTGGCTGTAAATATTCCTGTAGCTCAAGCGATTGCAAAAGCTTCTTCTGCAGAGGAGACAGATAATCAGGCAAAAGCGCAGTATTTTATGAATCCTAAATCGGATAAAAGAATCGTCATTTTTGGACATTCCCATGCTGCAAAAATTATTTCGTCTAATAATTACAACGGACAAAAATCAATCTACGCAAACTCCGGAACATGGATTGATCGTAATCCAAATCTGACCACCATGAATTTCATTACCGTAACACCACAAAATACTGATGTGTCTTCACAAACATATGTTAAACTTTACAATTTCGAAGGTGAAGTTGTAATGAAAATGGCCGAAGATTCCTTGCGTTATTAAGAAGCAAAATTATGACTAGTAGGAATGCTTAGTGTCGAGGTATTTTGCAGTCAGACTTTTAATTTCACTCACTTTAAATATAATAAATAGTAATAACCTGAAGTACGCACTGTCAAAAGAAGAGAAAAAGGTTTAACGTTATAAGATAATAAAATGCTAGGAATTAGGATCTCTCACAACAAATCCGCGTTGGATGTAAAAAAAATAAGAAAAGACTTCCCCGTACTAAGTCGGAAGGTTTATGGTAAGCGCCTTGTCTATTTCGACAATGGAGCGACCACTCAGAAACCAAAGATTGTTATAGATACAGTAAACAGACTGCACTCTGAACATAATAGTAATGTTCATAGAGGGGTTCATTATCTAAGTGGACAAATGACGGAAATATATGAAAAAGCCAGAACAAAAATAAAAGATTTTATCAACGCTAAATCGAGTCAAGAGATAATATTTACCAGCGGAGTTACCGCTTCTATCAATTTGATAGCATATTCTTTTGGAGAGGCGTATGTAAAAAAAGACGATGAAATTATTGTGTCGGAAATGGAACATCATAGTAATATAGTTCCTTGGCAGATAATGTGTAAACGAAAAGGTGCCCACCTGAGGGTAATTCCCATAAACGATAAAGGTGAGTTGATACTAAGCGAATATAAAAAGTTAATTAATTCCAAAACAAAATTAGTGGCGGTTATGCATGTTTCTAATTCTCTTGGGACTATTAATCCGGTCAAAGAAATAATTACTATTGCCCATAAAAGTAATATTCCTGTTTTGATTGACGGAGCTCAAGCAATTCAACATGAAAAGATTGATGTGCAGGATTTGGATTGCGATTTCTACGCTTTTTCGGGACATAAGGTATATGGTCCAACTGGCACAGGAGTTTTGTATGGGAAAGAACATTGGTTGAACGAAATGCCTCCATATCAAAGTGGGGGGGATATGATTGATCGTGTGACATTTAAACATACAACGTACAATGATTTGCCGTTTAAGTTCGAGGCGGGTACACCCAACTACATTGGCGCAATTGGATTAGGGATGGCAGTCGATTATTTAACTGGTATAGGGCTTGAGAATATACGGAATTATGAAAAACAATTGTTGGGTTACACAACAGATAAATTAATGGCGATAGAAGGATTAAAATTGTATGGAACTGCCGATAATAAAGCTTGTATTTTTTCTTTTGCTTTGGACGATATTCATCCGTATGACGTTGGAGTGTTTTTGGATAGAATGAGTATTGCGGTACGCACTGGTCATCATTGCACGCATCCCCTGTGGGATCATTATAAAACAGAAGGATCCGTTAGAGCGTCTTTGGTTTTTTATAATACTTTCGAGGAAGTTGATCTTCTGTGCGATGCTTTGCGTAGAATTAAAAAAATATTCAAACAAGGAATAAAATAAAATGACCACGCAAGAATCACAAGAACAAATTATTAAAGAGTTTAAGGGGCTCAATAATTGGTTAGAAAAATATAGTTACCTAGTTACATTGGGAAAAAGTTTGCCAGCCATTGAAGCAAAAAATAAAACTGAAAATACGCTTATTAGAGGGTGCCAAGTAAGCACATGGTTTCACTCCACATTTAGGGATGATAAGGTTTTCTATGAGATTGATAGCATATCCCTTATAATCAAAGGAACGGCTGTTTTGTTGTTAAGGGTTCTAGATGGTATGAGGCCAGAAGATATTAAAAATACTGATCTGTATTTTATTGACAAGACGGGATTAAGAGAAAATTTTTCACCAATGAAAGCTAACAGCTTGTGGAAGTTGGTAAATAGAATGAAATCCGATGCTGTTTCGTATGAAAATAATAACAAATAATATTTTATAAATAACCATATACTATATGCAACAATGCCAGATCCAGGATGATTCTTTAAAATTTTCTAGAGCTATTTATGCAATTATGGTTCTTGTTGCTGTTATAACCCATAACCAATGGTTGGTTTTAACGGTCGCGTTCCTAACGATTCTAGGATCGTTTTCCTTTAAGTTAAATATTTTTTATCAATTTCATTCCTTGGTTATAAGAAAAATGTTGGGAAGTAAAACGATGCCGATCCAAAAAGAATCTGGGGAATTAAGTTTTGTTTCCGGCATGACTGGATTTTTGCTACTTGTTGGTTTTTTGTGGCTCTATTCCGGACAAGCTGCAGATTTAGCTTGGATTTATGTGTTAATAGTAGATTTTTTGATATTTCTGGCATGCTTAGTTGGTTTTTGTGTAGCGACTTTAATGTACGTTATTTTAAAAAAGATTTTAAAAAAATAAAAAGTGGATAAACTTGGAGAAAAAATAGAAGGTAAATACCTGAACTTAAATTGTTGGCTAGTTAAGAATCTTGGTTATTCTCCATATAAACGTTGCAACCACTGTAGATTTAAATTTCGTAATTGTTTATTTTTGCAGTATCAAGTTATTAGTTCTTTTTTGGTCGTCTTTTTTTTGGTCGTCTTTTTTATAGCTGAGGGAAAAATAACAACGCTGGTAGTTAGTATGGTTTTTATTTTAGTTATTGTTTATGGTTATTTTTTTAACAGAAGTACGGAAAAGATTGTTGAAGCTAATTTCTCTCAAGAAAAAGCCAGAGAAGCGTTGGCTGAACTAACGAAGAATTTAAAACAACAAGTTGTTGAGCAGACCAAAGATATTACTAAGAAGAATAAAGATCTGAAAAAAAATAACAAAGAGCTGGAGATAAAAAATCAATTGAATCAAGATCTGTTGGCAATGAAATCAGATTTTTTGCGTGTTGTTAATCACCAACTGAACACGCCAATTTCAATCATGCGAGGTTATTTTTCTATGATTAAAGAAGGTGACTACAAACCAGAGAATGCTCTGCCGTCCGTAGAGGCCGGACTGGATAGAATTAATCAGGTGGTTGCAGACTTCTTGGACGCTTACGAGTTGGAGGGTGAACGAATGAGAATGAAGCCCGAGCGAGTAGATATCACGACCGTGGTGGACAAAATGGTGGAGGAAAAGAAAAACTTGCAATATGCCAAAGAGAGAAAGCTAACAATCTCTGCCAAGAAACCTAACTTTGAAATTCCAACAGTCTGGTGTGATATTAAGAGAATCACTGATGTCATTTCCAATCTGTTGGATAATGCCGTTTTTTATACGTACAAAGGTGAAATTGTTGTATTTTATGAATTGGTTGGAGACTATTTAAAAATTAACATTAAGGACACTGGAAGCGGTATCACTGAAGAGGATAAAAAGAAGCTTTTTCAAAAGTTTACTCGTGGTACCGGCGCTTCAGGTATGCATCCTGATGGTTCAGGGCTTGGTCTCTATATAGTTAAAAAAATAATGGAAGGCAGTGGAGGCGAAATATCATTTATTAGCGACGGTGCCGGAAAAGGAACCACTTTTAGTTTTACAATCCCTATTTACACTAATCAGCAAGTAGGTAGTATTGGTGATGTTGTGACCAAGGAAAACAAGATAGAGATATTCAACTAAAATAAATTTATGGCTCGTACTAATATACTGCAATCGAAAGCTGGTCGAATAATTTTTATAGAAGACGAAAAGGCCTTAGTGGATATCTACCATAATGTCTTTGAAAAGGAAGGTTACGATTTTATGACTACTGATAATATTCAAATGGGCTTGACCATCACTGAGTTTGAACAGCCCGACGCTGTTATTTTGGATATTATTATTCCCAAACCGGAAAACACCGTAGCCGAGCAAGGATATGATTATCTAAAAGCAGTTAAAGAAAATCCCAAAACAAAAGATATTCCTATTATTGTCTTTACAAACCTAGATACTCCGCAAGATCGCAAAAAATGTCGAGAAATGGGGGCAGCTGCTTATCTTTTCAAACGCGATTGTACTCCAAAAGAAGTTATTGATGCAGTGGCTGAGGTTATTAAGAGGGATAAGGAAAAGAAAGCGAAAATCCAGAAACACTGAATATTCTGCAATAGCTAGAAAAAATTTTTGGAAGAAAATTTTAGTCGAAGCCGAATCTCACCCTCTCCGCAACGTTGTGTTTTTTCTGGGTGTACAATTAGGTTATGAAATACAACAAACTCGTGCGGGATAAAATTCCTGAATATATTCTCAAAAAAGGCGGAAAGCCCATATATCATGTGGCAGCAAATGAGGTGGAATATTGGGAAAAACTGAAAGAAAAATTGTTTGAAGAAATTAAGGAGTTTGAGGAAGACGAGAGTATTGAAGAGCTCGCTGATTTGCTTGAGGTAATTGATGCTATTGTGGATTACAAAGGATTTGATCGGGAAGATGTGGAAAGAGTGAAAAAGGAAAAGTCTGAAGAAAGAGGCGCATTTAAAAATAGGGTGATATTAGACGAATCGTAGAAGATTGTTTTAAAAATACCATATCGCGCTGATTAAAAAGAGCTGCTTGAAATAGTGCTGAAAAACACTTAAAATAATAAAAATGTCTGATACGAATAAAAGCGACTTCGTAATTGCTTTAGGCGGCTCGATTGTTTGCCCAAATGAGGTTAATGTTGCTTATCTTAAAGAATTCCGAGCTTTTTTACTCGAACAGATAAAAATTGGTCAGCGATTTGTTTTGGTTGTTGGGGGTGGCGGTCCAGCGCGTCAATATCAGAAAGCGGCATCCGAGGTTGTCACGGTCTCTGATGAAGACAAAGACTGGATTGGTATTCACGCTACGCGTTTAAATGCGCATCTTTTACGTACTATTTTTCAGGAAGTGGCAAACCCGATCATCTTTGAAACCCGTGGAAAAATTAGCGAGTTCGGGGATTATCCTGTGATTATTGGTGCTGGCTGGCGTCCGGGATGGTCTACTGATTTTGTGACAACACAAATCGCCGCAGATTTTGGGGTATCCCAAGCGATTATATTAGGTAAGCCGGATTACGTGTATGACAAGGATAACCAAATACACGCCGATGCCAAGGCGATAGAAAAAATGACATGGGTGGAATATATGCAGCTTATACCTTCAGAATGGACACCTGGCATTCATGCTCCTGTAGATCCGGTTGCGGCACGGCTTGCGCAGGAATCCAATTTGGAAGTTATCGTGGCTGATGGAAAAGATTTGGCGAATGTAAAAAATATTTTGGACGGCAACCAGTTCAAAGGTACGACAATCAAAGGTTAATAATTATAGTTTACGTTGGTGTGTCTTTAATCACCGCGTTTTTGTTATTTGTATTTTAAGATTCACGCAGTAGTTAATAATTCAAAAATATTCCATGAAAAATGTTTTAATAATTCTGGGTGTCATAGTAGCAGTGGGGCTAATATATTTGGGGATGAAGTCGATTTATAGCTCTCCTGTGGACACAACAAGCTCCGTGTTTACTGATGGCGGAAGCGCGTCTTCAACAATTCCTACGAGTTCGTCTGGTTTGCCATTAGGCACTCCGGCCAATTTAGTTCCTCCGTCTCCAACAGTATTGCCATCTCCCGAGTCGGAAAGTGGTCAAGTAGTGTCCATAAACAATCTGAAATTTTCTCCAGCTATTTTAAAGGTTCAACAAGGAAGCACTGTTATTTTTACAAATAATGACACTGTTGCTCATACGGTTACGGCAGTTTCTTTTGATAGCGGGACTATTCAACCGAATAAAAGTTTTTCTCACGTTTTTTCTCAGAAAGGCACTTTTACGTATAAATGCACATTACATCCCACGATGACAGGAACGATAATTGTTGAATAAATAATACAAAAAATATTGCCAAAAAACTGGATCACTATTTTGATCCAGTTTTGGTATAATCAAAACGTATGAGGAGGCAAAAAAAACAAGTAAAAATACCGGTTATACAAATTTTTTTAAGGGCAAGCGTTGTCTTTGCCGTTTTTTTTGTATTACTTTTTTCTGTTTTTGTTTCTGCGGCAAAGCTTCCAGTATCGAAAACGGTATTAAAACCAACAACAGTGGCAGCCGGTGGTGTCTATAAAACAACTGTTTCTAAAGCTGCTAGCGACAAGTTAAAAAATGCCGAGATTTGTAGAGGAAAAATCAAAAGAACTTGCAAACTAATCGCGAAAAATATTCGCGGGGTGAAAATAAGTGTACTGATTCCCGCCAATTATCCTGTCGGTGACGCGGCAATAAAAATAACATACAAAGACGAGAACAAGAAAAATATATTGGTTATCAATAAAGAGATAAAAGTTATTAGTTCAAATTCCGGCTCCGGTGGTGGCGGAGGGGGCGGTTCTTCATCTTCTTCGTCATCTGGCGGTTCATCCGCGTCTTCTTCTTTGGGCAGTACAGTAAATTCCACTGGCTCATCAGCGACCCCGACTCCGATAAATTCACCATCTCCGACACCTCAAGTATCCACAGACGGCAAGCCGATATTAGTTAGCCACTAATAAAAGCAGGGCTTCACTTAACGCAAAAAGGGATATAAGCTCATTTTGCATGAGCGACCAAAACGTAGAACAAGTTAAAGAACGCACGGACATTGTGGCTCTTGTGGGGGAGCAGGTACGATTAAAAAAGATCGGAGCAAATTTTAAAGGGCTTTGTCCTTTCCATAATGAAAAAACGCCCTCTTTTATTGTGAGTCCAAATCGCCAAATGTTTCACTGTTTTGGGTGTGGAAAATCGGGAGATGCTTTCACGTGGGTAATGGAAAAAGAAGGCATGACTTTTCCCGAGGCATTGCGTGTTTTGGCACAGCGGGCGGGCGTAACTTTGGCGTTTGAGCAAATAGAACACCGAGAAGAGCGGGAACGTTTGCGTGCCACTTTGGATACAACAGCTGATTTTTATCAGCAGATATTTTTAAAAACAACTCCGGCAAAAGTCGCACGAGATTATTTACTGGGTAGAGGGCTGAGTCAAAAATCAATAGAGGATTGGCGAATTGGTTTTGTGCCACACGCCGGTACACCACTGATAGAGAAGGCCAAAGCGCGCGGTGTTACAACTAATGATCTGGTACAAACGGGAATTATCGCGCAAGGCCAGCGCGGTTATTATGAACGCTTTTTTGGACGGGTAATTTTCCCGCTTACCGATATGCACGGATCAGTGGTTGGTTTAGCTGGGCGAATATTAAAAGAAGATCCCAATCGTCCTGCCGCCAAATATATTAATAGTCCGGAAACAACACTATACCGGAAAAGTCGTATTCTTTATGGTCTCGATAAAGCGCGTGACACCATTAGAAAAGAAGACTTGATAATAGTCGTTGAAGGGTACACGGATGTTATGGCGTCTCATCAGGCGGGAGTAACTAACGCGGTGGCTACCTCTGGTACGGCTTTAACGGAAGAACATTTGCAAATTATTAAACGTTTTACCGAAAATGTTGCTTTTGCTTTCGACGGAGATGCTGCGGGAAGTGAAGCTACGAGGCGCGCTATCGATATGGCCATATCTGCCGGTTTTGCTGTTACCACAGTTCTGTTGCCAAACGGAATGGATCCTGCAGACTTGGCGATTAAAGATCCTGAAGCGTGGCGAAAGGCCATCGCAGAAAGGGCGGACGCTTTTCAGTTCTTGCTGCATCGATCTTTGGGAATGCATGAAAAAATTGATGCTGTGGCTAAAAAAACTATTGCCGGAGAACTTTTGCCGTTATTATCCAAAATTCCTGATGCTGTTACGCGCGGGGAATATATTCAAAAATTAGCAGAGGAATTAGATTTAGACTCCCGGTATCTTAATGAGGATTTGAAGCGCTTGGTCAGTTCTCCAAGCAATATTCCGCAGGTGCCAAATTTCAAACAAGCCGAACAAGAAAGTAGTTCAGACAATTTCTTTGATCCGCTGGTGTTGCGGGAAGAGCGGCTTTTAACTTTATTGTTGCTTTTGCCGGGTAGTTTTCTGGACGTGCTAAAAACCCTTTCTCCGGAGGTTTTTACCGGTGCGCATACAAGGGGCTTGTTTAATGAGTATATTAGGTTGTATAATGCCGAATACCGCAAAGGGGACTCGTTTGATTTTTCCGGATTGAGGGAAAATCTCTCGGAGGACCTACGCCGACTGATTGACGATTACATTCTTGCGATCGAAGTAGAGCAGGAAGAAGGTCTTCTTTTTCAGCCGGATGAAGAGATCCACTCTCTCCTAAAAGAATTGTTGCAGTCGCATATTCGGAGAAATTTAAACCGACTGACGAGAAAAATTGATCAGACGGCGCCGCAAGAACGGCAAGCATTACTGCAGGAAATAGCGCAGTTAACTGAAGAGCTTGTTCAGGCGGAAAATCTTACGACAAATTAAATTATGCCATCATCCAAAAAGCATAAAACTCATTCCGAGAAGAAAGTAGCAAAAACTTCTCGGCCGAAAAAAAAGAAAATCACATCAAAGCCGGCGAAAAAACATTTAGCCGTGCAAACTAAAATGGCGTTTAAAAAAACGTCGCACAAGGCGCAAACTCATCATAAAAAACCAGTAAAACGAGTGAAAGAAAAGAAGGAAGAATCTACAGCTGAAGAAATATTAGCCACTTTATCCGTTCAGGAACTTTTGCGAAAAGGCCAACGAGTTGGTTTTGTTACCGAAGAAGAAATAATGCGCGCTATTCCCAATATTGAAGACAATATTGAAGCGTTGGAATTATTCTATGACAAACTAGCCAGTCGCGGGCTTAGAATTGAAGAGCCGGTTAGTTCTTTGATTGATTATGATTTACCGTCTGCTAAGGATGATGAAATTAAACCAAAAGGCAAAAAAGAGCCGGTTGGCAAAAAGGCCCACAAAGAAGATGAAACAACTATTGATATCAGCAATATATCCAACGATTCGGTGCAGATGTATTTGCGTGAAATCGGCAAAGTGCATTTATTAACGTCTGAAGAAGAAGTTGAACTCGCAAAGCGCACGGAAAAAGGCGACCAAGAAGCACGCAAGCGTTTGGCGGAAGCAAATTTGCGCTTGGTTGTTTCTATTGCTAAAAAATATACCGGCCGCAAAAATCTTTCACTTTTGGATTTAATCCAAGAAGGCAATCTCGGTCTTTTCCGCGCTGTAGACAAATTTGATTATCGCCGCGGTTATAAGTTTTCCACGTACGGTACATGGTGGATTCGTCAAGCAATTACACGTGCGTTAGCAGACCAGTCTCGTACTATTCGCATTCCTGTGCACATGGTGGAAACAATTAATAAGTTCACCCAAGTCCAGCGTCGTTTGTTGCAGGATCTCGGTCGTGATCCGTTACCGGAAGAAATTGCGGTAGAAATGAAATTGCCGGTAGACAAGATTCAGCACATCATGAAAATTTCCCAGGAAACCGTTTCGATTGATCAGACGGTTGGCGATGACGAAGAAGATTCAACACTCGGCGATTTTATTGAAGACGAAGAGGCCGTAACACCGGAACAGGCCGCGTCTCGAGAAATTCTTAGCGAACATGTTACAGAAGTTTTGTCCGACTTGGCTCCTCGCGAACAAAAAATTCTCGAAATGCGTTTTGGTTTGAAAGATGGCATTCACCATACTTTGGAAGAGGTTGGTAAAGAGTTTGATGTTACCCGTGAACGTATTCGCCAAATCGAAGCCAAGGCCCTCGAAAAAATCCGTCAGCATCGTACTCTCCGCAAACTGCGAGATTATTAGTAGTCGCTTCGTAGCTCGTTAGTCGTCTTTGCGAGCCATCGCTTTCAAGCGAGGCGAAGCAATCTCCAATAGCGAACGAACCACAAAAATTCTCCCATTCCCGCGAAGGCGGGAATCTTAAGTATTATAAACAAATACCTCGTTTTGAAGCAGAAAATGCTTGCTTTCAAGCATGTTCTGCGTTATTCTCACTTTGCTACGGCGAGTCGCTTTTATTAGCGGTTCGGATGGTCGTCGTGGCAATGTGCCCCGCGAAGCCTAAAGCGGAGTGGGGCATCCCTGGTAGCTCCCCGCCAGCCGGCGGGGGCAGAGCAACTGATAACCTTGAAAAATATGTATCACGTATACGTGATCTACAATATGACACACAGTAAGATCTATATAGGGGAAACCGAGGATCTAACTGAGAGAATAAAAGCGCATAACGATCACCGTTTTTCTACGAGTTATACTGCAAGATTTAATGGTTCATGGGTACTTATTTATTCCGAAGAGTGCTCAGATCGCAGTGTAGCGAGGAAAAGAGAGAAACAGTTAAAGGGTTATCAAGGTCGTCAGTTTGTTAAGCAATTTATTCCCGGGTAGCTCCCCGCCAGCTGGCGGGGGCAGAGCAACATCAAAAGTAGTATAGGGAGTGGGGATAGTAAGTATAAATTTATTCCCGGGTAGCTCAATGGCAGAGCAACTGGCTGTTAACCAGTAGGTTGTCGGTTCGAGTCCGACCCCGGGAGCCATGGAAAATTCGACAAAAATAGATATATTCTTTTGGTGGTCAATCGTATCTTCTTTGTTAGCCCTCGCTTTTTTAGGTTGGGATATATGGCAGTTGGCATCTTCACAGAAGGATAAAGATATTCAATTAAAAGAAAAAGAGTTGCACAAAGCTCAAGTAAAAATCTGGCAACATTTCGCGAGTGGTATTAATCATAATATTTCACACATTGTAAACGCAATCCGCAGCAAGGAACTACAATCTCTATCAGCAGAAGATTTTCGAAATATAATGCAAGCAATTCAACCTAATATTTACGCCTTATATACTTCTCTAAACGAAGAACGGCTTTTTTCTGAGGAAGAAATAAAACAGCGTCAGCTCGAGCAGGAAGAGAGAACTAAAAAGTTATTAGAACAACCTTTAGCATCGACTTCTCCTTCCGCTGGTGTAAGCGGAAAACTCAACAGTCGTAGTTGATACGAAAGTGTTATTTAGTTTTTAATCGTAGTGGCTATGAATTTATTGTTGAGTATAGGAAAGTTTTTTTCGATAGCGATTCTGGTTGCTATGGCCCAATTTATTGTAGGAAAATGGATGATTATAAGACTGGAAAAATCTATCCAATATGAATATGACAAGCAATTAGAAAATCACAGATTTCAGCAGCTGCAAAAACAGAAAGCAGAAGTTGTTGGAAAATTTTTTGCTAGATGGATTAAATACAGAGGGCAAGAGGAAAGAATTTTAGATAAGAGAGAGTTGGTTGATTATTACGAAGATTTGAACAGAATGTCGATAGAGATATCGTTATGGATCAATGATGAAAATCTTTTATCTGATATTATGTCTCGGTTGCAAAATTCGAATAATGCAAAGACTATTCGTGAGATAGTTGTAGACGTTCGAAAATTGGTTTTAGAAAAAGATGATAAATTTGATCCAAACAAGATAACTGTTTGGCCAACAGGTGAGAAGGTAAAAAGGTTATTTGATATACAGGATTGAAACAGTTATTTTGATTGTATGGTCTCTATCGTCTTCGAATCCCATAGCACCACTTTCGACAACGAACAGAATCTTTCGTCGGGTCATAACGATGTGGAATTATCTGAGTTGGGAATTAAACAATCTCACGAACTTGGCGAACGCTACGCCAACGAAAATTTTGATGCGATTTTTTGTTCTGATTTACAGCGTTCATATAAAACAGCTGAAATCGCTTTTGCTGGCAGGAACTTTAAAATCATAAAAGATAAACGGCTGCGCGAATGCGACTATGGTGACTACACGCAAAAGTCGAGTGATTTTGTGCATGACGAAAAACCAAAACGCATCACCGAGCCGTTTCCAAACGGCGAAAGCTATGAGCAAGCCGCGGAGCGCATGAAAAGTTTTCTTGAAGATCTCCAAAAAGAATATGATGGCAAAAAAGTGATGATTATTGGTCATCGTGCGACGCAATATGGATTGGAACACTGGATCAAAGGTGTCCCGCTTTTGGAAGCCGTAACCGCACTATGGAAATGGCAACCGGGGTGGATATACGAACTGGACGCACTGCCGTAATCTGTGAGTATGGAAAAAGAAAATTCCAACGAATCATTGCTCGCTTATGTAAAGACACTTTTTCCAAGAGCTGATTTAAAAGACACCTTGCTGATTACATGCCAGCATGTTTTGGGAAAGCAGGTAGATTTGCTGGATATGCTAATAAGGATTGGACTTTCGCCTGAAAATGTTTATTGGCTAGGTAAGTGTTATTCCACTAACAAAGAGACAGCAGACATCCTGGAAAAGAAAGGTATATACCTTCACTCGGCGAGTAGAGAATTTGATAGTCATGTTGCTTTTGATGATCAGCACAAAGAGGCGGTAATTGAGCTGTTGGAACAAGTTAAAAAAGAGAAATCTGGGGTGGAATTTAAGCATGTGATTATCTTGGATGATGGCGGAGAATTGATTAGTGCTAGCAACGAATTACTATCCGATTGGAAAAATATTGTTGGCGTAGAATGGACTTCGTCTGGATTTAATAGACTGAAGGACATGAACATAAATTTTCCAATAATCAACATGGCTCGGTCGGAAGCAAAATTAATTATCGAATCTCCTTTTATTGCAGAACAAGCTGTTGGCAGAATTGTTCAGCATCTGGAAAAATTAAATCAGCCGAAAGCGCTGGTTATTGGTGGTGGCTATATTGGTACAAATATTGTTTCCTTGCTTGAGTCTAAGTACGAGGTTCATAGTTATGACATAGTGATCGAGAGATCTAAATATCACAAAGACGAATTTGCAAACATTCTGGGGCTATATGATGTAATTATTGGCTGTACGGGGGAAATCGTGGTTAGTCAGGAACATTACGTGAATATTAAAAAAGGCGCTTTGTTGATTAGTGTTTCTTCTTCTGACCGTGAATTTTCTGCGGTAAATCTACGAAAGCAAGCCGCTAAAATAACGTCGCCGCATGGAGATTTAATTATTGATGGAATCGGATTAATTAACTGTGGCTTTCCCATTACATTTGATGGAAGTGCACATCCAATTGCGGAAAAGAAGATTGCTATAACAATTGCTCTTGCTTTTGCCAGTGTGTGTCAGGCCCTGGAAACCAAAAACAAGAATGGCTTCATTGATTTAAACAAAGAAATACAACAAAAAATAATCGATAATTTTTCGGAATTATAGACGAGGAACAGCGTTGTAATGATTCAATGGCTTTGAAAAAATTTTATACCTACGCCGGGATTGACTTTTTGTGATTTTTAGGCGATGATTGTTTGTCTTGTCTGCGGCGTGCAGATCAAGTACTTTCTTTCACAACTTGCGGAGAGCACGGCCGTGGACGACAAAAGCAACGAAACGCATTCTCCAGCACAAGGCGAATCGAGCGAAAAAGTGGTTGTGCCTGTGCCGGAAAAGGAAACGTGTCCGTTTTGCAAAAAGGAGCTTGGCTTTATGGATTGGTGTAGCAATTGCCGACTCAAGATTCTGTAAAAGGAGAATCGATAAAAATAGGAAATACTCAGTCAGAGCCGTCTGACCGAGTGCGTATCTCTGAGTGAGACAACAACGCCCGTATCGTCCTAACCCAAGAGGTTCGAATGTCAGATTTCCAGTTTCCACCGGAAGTTCCGGATACGGATCAAACCGTGCGCGTCACGCCGGTTCTGGTCGATTATGTCCCAAGAAACTACAAGTGGTTCTGCGAAGAATCACACGTGGTAAGCAGGTTCTTTGCCGTCGATTACGGCGACAGGAAGTACGTTGAAGTCAGCTTGAGTGGCAGGATGATCTCTTTGATACGATTCAACCTGTCTGCATCAACCTGGTCGACAGACTTTGACGGCATGAGAATCCAATTGGAAGTCGAGAATATTCTGTAGTGACTCGCTCTCCAATTGACATTGAGCATAATTCCCACACCCTAACGTGAAAACGTCGAGGGTGTTTTTCTATTTGTATAGATAGAATTCAGAGTATTGGATTAAATGAAGATATTTCGAAGAGTTCAATTATTTTGGTATAATGCCGTAAGTAGTGACAACGTTGATTATCTGGATCATGTTTGGGACGTTACTTTTCACATAAAGTACTAAATGGAATATCTTTGGTAGATAAATCATTAGAGTATCACAATAATTTTTTTTAAAAATATAATCGTATGAACAAAAAATATCATCCTCACTATTTCCTGCTTTTTGCGCTCACTGTATCAATTCTTGTCGTGTATTTCATCGCTAAGCCATTCTTGGGGCCTTTGATTTTGGCCGCCGTATTCGCGTTTCTTTTCCAGCCGATCTATAAAAAAATTCTGGGCGTTTTGAGTTTGGTTAGATATAGAAAACAATCTAATGGATCAACGAAACGAGAGAATCTGGCAGCTTTCTTCACGTCTGTTATTGCCATTATTTTGGTTTTGTTGCCGATTGCGCTTCTTGGGGCTCAAATTTTCAAGGAATCTAATCAGATGTATCAGTCTTTGGTGCTTGATGGTGGCGGTAGTTTTGTTGTCTCAATGGGAAATATTTTAAATCAGACTCAAACTATTATCCCAATACCTGAGGGATTAAATATTGGCGAGTATGTCAGGCAAGGGTTGGATGTGCTCGTTTCGAATCTTGGTGCAGTGTTCTCTAGTTTTGCCAAATTTTTGCTTAACGTGTTTGTATTTCTTGTAGCTTTCTACTTTTTTCTCAAAGACGGCGGTAAGCTGAAAAATTACTTTGTCGCATTAAGTCCATTAGATGATACGGATGATGAATTCATCGTGTCGCGGCTAAAATCTGCCGTGACGGCTGTTGTAAAAGGTAGTCTCACTATTGGGCTCATCCAGGGCGCTTTGACTGGTGTCGGTTTTGCAATCTTTGGCGTGTCGAACGCCGCTCTTTGGGGAAGCGTCGCCGCCGTAGCCGCTCTCATTCCGGGTGTTGGTACGGCATTGGTCATCACTCCCGCGATTGTCTTCTTGTTTCTTACTGGCAACACCTTCAACGGGATCGGGCTTTTGGCGTGGGGAATGGGTGCTGTAGGCCTGATTGATAATTTTCTTGGCCCCAGGTTTGTTGGCCGGGGGATGCAATTACATCCACTTGCGGTGTTTATTGCCGTTTTGGGCGGACTGGCCTTTTTTGGTCCGCTGGGATTTCTCTTGGGTCCGCTTGCCACCAGCGTTTGTCTCGCCTTGATTGATATTAATGCTTCACTAAAAGCGCGAGAAAATAAAACATTATAAATTATCATGGGTGAGGTTTGAAGCATAAATAAGCTCGTTATGTCTCTCAAAAATAGTTTTAGCTTCATTCATAATATGCAGAAGTTCGATCCCTATTTGATCCCAAAAACCAACAAGGTAGCTTAATTGAGTAAAAATACTCTATTGTTAGAGTATTTTAGTTTTTGCAGAATATATATCCCGCTTCAGCTATTTTGTTGTTAGTATGCTGTAACCTTAAGACTGTTAAAGTTCCAATAAAACAAGCCCGCAGAAATATCCGAAGAATAGAACAATTAAAACCAATACTGCATTTCGAAGAAGAGAAGGTCTGAGATGTTTTTTTAAAAGAGTGTTGTTGAGGAAAAGAAGCAAAATGGTATAAGCAAGCATACTGAACGCATTTATGGTTGCGCCAAGGGTGATGAGTTGTAATGGTTGATCAAAACCCAAAGCAATAACAGTAATACCAAAAAATATCTGTACCCAGAGGACGATATAGTATGTTAAGGAAATATTGGCTTTATATTTATGCATGGATAGCAGAGAATTTTCAGTGATGATTCTGCTGGTAGAATCAAGTACGGTCATCTGAGTGGCGGTGAGCATGATGCCTAAAATAATAAGAAAAAAAGAACCGACGATAGGAAGAGTTTTTTGTCCTATTACCGTTGCTTCGCTTAAAACAAAATTAATACCGGTGTGATTGCTCTGGATTCCATAGGTTGTGATAAAAGCCAATAAAGATAAAGTAGTCATTGTGAAGAGCCCCAATACCCAGAAGATAATAAAGTGCTCCAAATTAATTAGACGCCACCATTTTTTGAAAATGTGCAGATTGTCGTCGGTGATAGGAAAGGTGTTGCCTGAAAGATGGATCTCTTTATTGCCCGAAGCGTGCGTTAAAACACTTGTAATTCTGTCGGCATGAAAACCCATGCCATAACCCTTATCTCTAACATAAAAAGATTGAGCCAGATTTAAGTTTCCGCCCGCTCCGGAATACGCCAATGCTCCCAGAAAGGTACCAATAGCAATGCCGATGGGGAGAAAAACATAATTATCTCCAACACCTATTAGGCCATGGGCAAGAGCAGAGTAGTCTGCTGATTTGGCTAGAAATGCTGTGAGTCCAACAAGTAAGGGTATGCTTATAACAATCAAGGAAATCTGGATTTTCTCTACCGTTTGGTAAAGCACTTTTCCCAGAGATAAAATCATACCAATCAACAAGAACATAACTACGGCAATTAAGTGCACGTTACCGATTCCAAATGCCGAAGCAATGAGATTAGCGCCTGCCAAGCCGATGCCAGGCCAACCGAATCCTAAGAAAGTTGAAATTATAAACCAAAATGGTAGCCATTTGATAATTCTTTTAAAGCCCACAAAAACACTCTCGCCGTTGATTAGTGCATATCTTTCCACTTCCATGTTGATGAAGAATTGCATGGTGATGCCAATTAGCGCACCCCAGATAATTCCTAGTCCATAGTTACTGCTTAAATAAGGCCAAAGAATAACTTCGCCACTACCCAAGCCCAGTCCAAGTAAAATAAAACTAGGACCCAAGAGTTTTCTAAACTTGGGCGGAGGCGGAAGATGTTTTATTCCTAAAGGAATATTGCTACCTAGCATATTAGTATCAGTATATACTAATCAAGTACTTTGAAACTAAATGAAGCATATTTCCAGATGGCGACATAAATATCTTTGGCTGTTTCTTTCCGGTATTGTTTTTGCGTTTTTTATTGTAGATGTTTGACTACAACACTAATAAATAGTTATTGTTTTTTCGAAATTAGTAATTCCGTTAAATACGATTTATCAAAACCGAGTATATACATAGGTTCTTTTTCGGCGTAGGAGATCTCTGTAACAGGAACACCCATCTGGCCAGTTTTTTCAATCATTTCGTGTACGGCCGCATGATCTTGGTCTACGTATACCAGTTCATGTTTGATATTGTTTTCGTCTAGCCAAGCTTTTTCCATTTTGCAGTACGGGCAGGACATTGTTGAATAAATTTTGATGTTAGTTGGTTGCATTTTATTGCTAATTATTGATAAAAGATAAAATTGAATGAGCAAGCTTACTCGTTTTTGTATGGGTAAGGGAATAGAAGATTTCCGGACCCTTTCGCTTTGTTGTAACGAGGCCCGCTTTTCTTAATTTGGCCAAGTGCTGCGAAACCGCAGACTGTGAAAGCGTACAAGTGTTGATTAATTCTTGTACGTTTTTCGCCTTTTTGTTGAGGCAACAAATTAAGCGCAATCGTACTGGATTCGCTAGCGAGGCAAGGACTAATTTATTATCCATAAATACATATTAGCAGGTGCTAATATAATGTCAAGTGAAAGAAAAAACAGGGGTTAGTTGTATTAGAGGCATGACGAATAAAAATATTACGAGAGGAGGTGATATAAATGAATAAAACATTCTTAGGTTTAGGAGCATTAGCATTATTGGCTGGAGGAGCCGTATCAATATTGCCAGGAGTGGCTAGCGCGTACCGGGGAGACCCTGGTGTAAAAGGACCAAATTATACAGACGAGCGCCATGCTGCCATGGAAAGTGCTTTTGAAAAAGGAGACTATGATGCTTGGAAGAATTTAATGCAGGGGCGCGGACGTGTTACGCAAGTCGTGACAAAGGAAAATTTCTCAAAGTTTGCTCAGATGCATGAATTGGGAGAAGACGGCAAAACTGCTGATGCGCAAAAAATCCGCCATGAACTCGGCTTGGGTTTACAAAACGGCACTGGTCAAGGCACTGGTCGGGGGTGGAATCGTTAATATCTAACAAAGTTTACATTGCGCCCCGATTTTTATCGGGGCCAGTGTAGAATTAGGTTGATTATTGGTACTATGCGATAAATGAATAACAACGAAGGGATAACTGATGAAATGCTGGTGGAAAAAATTCGGTCGCATGATCGAGAATTATTTTCAGTGATTATTGATCGCTATGAAAAAAAACTATTGAGATATGCGTTTAATTTAACACAAAATGAACAAAAGGCGTCTGATATTGTCCAAGAAGCTTTTATTAAGTCTTATGTTAACCTGAATGGTTTCGATACAAGAAAGAAGTTTTCTAGTTGGATTTATCGGATTGTTCACAATGAAGCAATGAACAGCATTAAGAAACATTACAAAGAGACACCAATTCTGGAAGATATGGATTTTCCAAGTACAGAGAATATTGAAGAAGAGTTTAAAAAGAAGGAAATCAAAGAACAAGTTATAAAATGTTTAGATAAAATTTCCCTGATGTATGCCGAGCCCTTAGAGTTATATTATCTTGAAGAAAAATCTTATGAAGAAATAAGTGACATTTTACACATTCCGCCCGGTACGGTAGCAGTTCGTCTTAGGAGAGCAAAAATTATAATGAAAAAGATATGCCAAACGATATAATAAAAATTAAAGAAATAGTAATGGACAAAATTCAGCATGATGAAATAAGAATGCGTCCGCGCGTATTTTTTATCGCAGGGTCTTTGCTGACTTTTTTAGGATTGGTAGCATCGGTTGTTGTGTCGGTTTTTCTTGTAAGCATGATTCAATTTTCTTTGCGCACTCATGGTCCAATGGGGCAATATCGTTTTGATCAGATGATTGCTAGTTTTCCATGGTGGGTTGTTGTGGCGGCAATTGGCGGGTTAGCTATTGGTGTTTTTCTATTGCGAAAGTATGAATTTGTTTATAAACACAATAAACAACTAATAATGCTCGGATTTATTTTGGCGATAATTTTTGCTGGAATTATTATTAATGCGACTGGCCTGGACAATATTTGGTTAAAACGCGGGCCAATGCGAGGAATGATGCAAGAAAATGCGAATAGCCGAAATCAGGGCGTTGTGGGGCGGAAATAGTAGAGTATATACTTTACACAAGATGAAAGACGAGAATAAAAAAATCAAAGAATTGGGCTACGACGAATTTTTTGAGTCCAACAGAGAAAAGTTGGCGTTGCAAGATTATGCTATGGCGCGGGTTATTGCGGGGAATAAAGGTATGTATAAAGTTGTGAGTCAAAATGGAGAGTTTTTAGCTAAAATTACGGGCAAGTTAATGTTTGTTGCGGAAACGGAAGAGGACTATCCTGTAGTGGGAGATTGGGTGGCAATTAAAGAATTGGAAAATGGACAAGCTGTGATAAGTGCCGTGTTACCTCGAAAGACTGTAATAAAAAGAAGACACGGTGATAAAAATAGAGCCGGCGAAAAGAATGGTACGCAGATTATTGGAACTAATATTAATGAAGCGTTTATTGTTGAATCAATTGATCGCGACTTTAACCTTAATCGATTTGAAAGATATTTTTCTGTTTTGAATGAAGGAGGAGTAAAACCGGCGATCATTATTAATAAAATTGATTTAATTTCAAAAGAGGAATTAGGTGAAAAGCTAGCCCGGCTAAAAGAAAGATTTGGCGATATCGGCATTATCGCGACTAGTACGATAGATAACAGTGGCTTGGAAGAATTAAAAGCTTATTTATCAAGAGGTAAAACTTATTGTTTTCTCGGTTCGTCTGGTGTTGGAAAATCCACTCTAATTAATAAACTTTTAGGGACAAGCATAATTGAGACTGGAGATATTAGTTTATGTTCGGATAGAGGAAAACATATTACGACAAGTCGTCATATGTATTTTTTGCAAAATGGTGGTATTGTCATCGATAATCCCGGAATGAGAGAAGTGGGAATAATTTCAGTATCGGGTGTTGATAATCTTTTTACCGAAATAACGGGGTTGGCTAAGGATTGCAAATACAATGATTGTACTCACGTTCACGAACCGGGATGTAATGTTTTGGAGGAATTAAGGGCTGGTAATCTGGATGAAGAAAAATATTCAAATTATATTAATCTCAAGAAAGAAGCCGAAAATTATAACATGGCTAGTTATGAAAGAAGGAAAGCTGATCGGCAGTTTGGTAAATTCATCAAAAAAGCGAAAAAAGAATTAAAGAAATTTAAGGGCGAAGAGAAGTAGCTATCATTTTTGTATTTGCCAATATCAATTTGTATTGATATACTATTTATATGGGCAAAAGCAAAACAGTTAAAAGTTTGTCGGAGAATTTGTGTTGTGTTTCTGATGAAAACAGAATAGCAATTTTAGTGTTTCTTAAAAAAGGCGAGAGATGTGTTTGCGAAATATGGAAGGAATTAAATCTTCCACAAAACCTTGTGTCGCATCATCTGAAAGTATTAAAGGACGGCAAATTTATTCACTCACGCAAAGATGGGTTGAAAGTTTTTTATTCTCTTGAAGAGGATAAAATAAGTAACTTTTGTTGTTCTTTGGAGGATATATTTATTGATAAAAAGAAAAAAACATTATGAAAATTCAAGTTTTTGGTTCAGGGTGCCCATCGTGTAAGAAATTACATGAGCTAGTGAAGAAAGTGATTTTAGAACAAAAGATTGAAGCGGAACTGGAGTATGTGACAGATGTCCAGGCAATGATAGATATGGGGATTATGCAAAGTCCGGCTTTAACGATTAATGGTCGTCCTGTTTTGGCCGGTTTTGTGCCAAATGAGGAACAAATTGTTGAGCTGATTGAGAAAAATGGGGGAGAAAACAACTGCTGTTGCGGTAATTGCTAACTTAAAATGGATATTTTCTATCCCATCCAGCTTTTTGCCGACTTTCTGATATATAATCTGTTTTCAATAGAGCCAACGTCTCTTCTTGGTAAAGCAGTGAATTTCTTCGTGTTTGATTCTATAAAGATTCTTCTTTTGATGATGGTTATTATTTTTGTGGTGGCTGTACTACGAACGTTTATTCCTCCAGAGAGAATAAGGACATTCTTGTCGGGTAAAAAATCTTTTACAGGTAATCTTATCGCTGCATTATTTGGTATTATCACGCCCTTTTGTACGTGTAGTGCTATTCCGTTGTTTCTTGGTTTTGTCGAAGCTGGAGTTCCGCTGGGTGTTACGTTTTCTTTTCTAGTATCTTCACCAATGATTAATGAGGTTGCGCTTGTTTTGCTTCTGGGTTCATTTGGACTAAAGGTTGCCATAATTTACGTTGTTAGTGGATTAATTATTGCAACATTATCTGGGTATGTGATTGGAAAAATGAAGTTGGAAAATTTAGTGGAAGAATCGGTTCTTAAACATTCTTCTGGCACATCATTTTCCAGTATCAAGCAAAGTTGGAAACAAAGAGTTGAATATGCCCTGGCATACACCCTCGATATTCTCAAAAAAGTTTGGGTTTATGTTTTGGTTGGTATAGGTGTTGGTGCCTGGATTCACGGGTATGTGCCAGCTGATTTGTTGGCGCGCTGGGCGGGGGGTAATAACTGGTATGCTGTGCCCTTAGCAACCTTAATAGGTATTCCTCTGTATTCGAATGCGGCGGGCGTTATCCCATTAGTGAGTGTGTTAACTGAAAAAGGTGTAGCAATGGGAACGACGCTTTCTTTTATGATGGCAGTTACTGGACTGTCACTTCCTGAATTTATGATTTTGAAGAAAGTGATGAAAACAAAATTACTTATTATTTTTGCATCAATAGTGGCAGTGGGAATTATTTTTACAGGTTATCTTTTTAACGTAGTACTTTGAAAGCAACCGTGTATATGTTTTGTATGGCTCTTTAAATATGCTCTAAAATAACAAGTACTAATCTGTGAACAAATATTTCAATGTCGGTACCTAAAAAACCCGTAATTCCAGATATTTTGGCGGCGGGTTTAAAAGATAAAAAAATTCAGGATGAAGTTATAGTTGATGAAAGTGCTTTGGCTAATATTGATTTGTCGAAGACAAATGCTCGGCAAATAAAACTGAAGGAATCAACTTTTGTTTCTGTTGAGTTTGGGGACTCTAAATTTAAGGAAATAGAAATCAGTAATACGATCCTTAAGAAATGCAATTTCGCAAACGCAAAACTGGAGGAAGGAAATATTGATCGTGTAGAGTTTGTTTCTTGCCGGCTAACTGGAATTGATTTTGCAGATAGCATAATAAAAAACACGCTGTTTAAAGAATGTAAAATAAATCTTTCGAATTTTAGATTTACAAGTTTTAAAGATGTAGTTTTTAAGGATTGCGATTTGGAAGAAGCAGATTTCTTGGGCGCTGACTTACGGGGCATTGAATTTAATTCTTGTAATTTGGTAAAAGCGCAGTTTTCCAATGCGAAGCTACATGGTGCCGATTTTCGTGCATCGCAAATTAGTGGCATCAAAATTCAATCGGAAAACCTAAAAGGTGTCATTATTGGACCAGAGCAGAGCATTGATATTATCAGGTTGATGGGCGTTGATATTCGGTGAACAAGGATACGACAAACCAACTGTGTGCATTTTCTGTAGTTAGTAAAAATCGCTAATTAAGCGGTTTTTTGGTAGGTTGTTTATATGGGCAAAGGGATCAATAACTTTATATATTGGACACCGAGAATTTTATCAATTATTTTTCTGCTATTCTTGGCCATGTTCTCTCTCGACATTTTTGATGCGGGATTAGGTTTTTGGGGAACTGTATTCGGACTATTTATGCATAATATTCCAGTATTTGTTTTGTTGATTGTTCTATTAATTTCTTGGAAATACGAAATTGTTGGAGGAATCGCCTTTACTTTAGCTGGAGTATTATATGTTGCGATGATGCTGATAAATGCACTGAATAGTTCGTTTGAGTGGTACTTGTTGTCCTATTTTTTAATCATTGCTGGGCCAGCATTCCTTATAGGGGTTTTATTCATTATTGGTTGGTTGAGAAAAAAGAATAATTCCAAAGATATTTTAATAAAATAGGTTATAGAGGGTATGATACGATTTCAATATGAAATCTGATTCTAATCACTATCTTTATCGCGGTGCTCCGTTTCAACTTGCGGCGATTGTTTTATTTCTTTTTCGTCGTTTTTTTTACTGGCCAAAAACTTCTTCTGTGTTCACTGCCTTATTGATTGGTGTAGCAACAGTTTGCGGATTAGTGATATTTGCTTGGTGTTTATATTTGCTTTACGTGCGTCATCAAGCAAAAAGCATACTTATTACAGAAGGAGTTTTTAAGTATACTCGACACCCAATGTACACAGCTTTTGTTTTAATGGATGTTGCTTCTTTTTTTGCTCCTCTAAGTTATGATTTTATTACTTCGACTGTGCTTTTTTATGGTTATCTTGTTGTGGCAGCGTATTTCCAAGAAAAAGAAACATTGGCACGGTTTGGGCAATCGGCGGTCGAATATTATCGTTGCACTCCACGATTATTTTTCTTGTATCCTTTTAAAAAGTTATTGAATTGTAAATAACGATCCGCAGGTGTCGTTAATTAGAAAATTCTTCACAATAGGCAGTTTTCTGTATTTTCAACATTGAAGTATTTAGTGAATATTGATATAATATATTCATATAATTAAAATTAATATATATGATTATCAAAGAATTTAAGCAATTTTTACTGCGAGGAAATGTTGTTGATCTAGCTGTTGGTGTCGTAATAGGGTCTGCTTTTGGATCTGTAGTAGCTGCGCTAGTGTCAGACATATTAACCCCTTTTATTGCGGCAGTCGCCAAAGTGCCTGATTTTTCCGGCCTCTCGCTTACGCTTAATGGCAGTTTGTTTAAATATGGGCATTTTATTAATGCACTTATTTCGTTTGTATTAGTTTCTGCAGCAGTCTTTTTCTTTGTAGTAAAACCAATGAATTTGTTGATTAAGCGTTCTCGTAAAGAACCGCCAGCAGACCCCACTACCAAGAAATGCAAGGAATGTTTGAGTGAAATCCCTGTTGAAGCCAGTCGTTGTTCACATTGCACGCAAGTTGCAGCTTAGGCATTTTTTTAAAATCATTCTGGTTTGGCAAATTTTTGTTTTTAGGATTCAAGGAAAAACATTGCCGTGTAACCTGGTATTATTAGAAGTATGACAGCTGTCACACACCAACTCACCGCGCTTACTGTGGCGTTTTGGCTTTTGGTTATTTATCCGTATATGGCTGGTCCGGTTCTTGCTGTGCTTGCTGTTATAGCGGTTATGGTGGGAGCGTTAACTCCTGATTTGGATCAGCCGGCCGCTAATCTGGGGAATCGATTACTTGGCGCGCACGTGGTTGGAAAAATCATCAATCAATTTTCTGGCGGTCATCGTCATTTTACGCATTCGGTGCTTGGCATTTTTGTTATTGGATATAGTTTGCGCTGGCTATCGATGCATCTTTTAGTGCAGGATTTGGCGATTGAAGCGCAATTCGTTTGGATTGCTTTTATGATCGGATATGTTAGTCACATTGTCGCTGATACAATGACCGATCGCGGTGTGCCATTGCTATGGCCGTTACCGTGGCATTTTCAAATCCCGCCCGGGCCAAGTGTTTTCCGAATCACAACCGGAGGTCTTGTTGAGATGATCGTTTTGCGTGGGGCGCTTATTATTGCCTTAGCCATAATACTGCGGTCAAACTTAAGTGTATTGCTTAATTTCTGGACATAAAAAGATCTAGGCAATATATATCTAGGTCATTTTAATTTGGTTGAAATTGTGTTCTAATTAAATAAGCATGGATGTCAAACAAGCATTTAGTAAATACAAAGACAGACATTAATTCTAAAATAACCTTTGTACCCATGATAAAGTATCCTTTTCTGAAAAAAATAATCTGTTTTGTGTGTGCAATCTTTTTTATGCTCCCCCCGTTTTCGTTATTGGCTCAAGATACAACGCCGAATGTTTCAGTTTCAGGTTCAGACGCGGAAGTGATTTTACTCCCACGAATTTACGCGTCTTCTGCTAACGCAAATGTTGATGAACGCAATTTTGTCGTGGGGTCATTCAGTATGCGCAATAGTGAAGATTCTTCTGTCGGTGATATTCAATATGAAATTCAAATATTGGATCCGTTGCCTGTTGTTCCGGAAGGTCAGCTTGTTTCAGATAATTCGGCAATCTTTGATCGCATTCGTTCTAGCGATGTATTTATGCTTAAGGCAAACGAATTTCGTGTTGTTCCATTTTCCTATCAAGCCCCCTCTGGTCTTAGTGGATCGTTTCGTCTACGTATCCAAATAGTTACGGCCAATGATCGTGATTTAGGTTGGGGAGACAAAGATATTAAGCTTAATGGTACGCAAAGTTTTATCACCCTTGAAGCGACGGGCGTTAATGTGGATAGCACTGACCCCATAACCAAAGAACGCAAAAATCAATGGTCATCTTTAGAGGGGATAAATGTAAATCCAAAACAAAAAATTAGTCTTAGTGCGGATCTTAATAATGTCGGCCAAAAGCAGATTAGCGGAAAAATAGACATTAAGGTTAAACGCTTTTTGTATAAGGATGCTGAAACAATAAAAACAACTGGAGAAAAAATTTCATTGGAAGGTGGTGCTTCCAAACAAATAATTATTCCAATAACAACGCAAGTTAATCCCGGAGCATACATTGTCTTGGTAAGTATTTTAGACAATGAAGGGAAAAAGGTTTCCGGTGTTGGAGAATATCGTTATGTCGTACGCGGTCAAACTGCGTCCGTGGCCTCCGTACAAATTAAAGATTTTCCTAAATATCAAGATTCATTGGCACAAATCGATTTTGTAGTTGCCGGATCGGCAGATCGTGTCACGCCAGTTAAGGGTTTTTTGGAGTTCATTTTAAGTGATAAAAATGGGCAACTTGGTCAAGGTGAAAAAACATTTGAAATTAAAAACGTTTTTCCCGCAAAGGGAAGTGCAAAAATTGCTTTGACACGCCCCCTTTGTGGTACGCCGGAAGTGACGATAATAGTGAAGAATACCGCGAATGTTGTACTGGATACTTATAAAATAACTGTTCCTAATTTTGCTAATCCGACCTGCCAAGCATTAGCTATTACCAAGAATATGACGGCAATGAATACCATTTTAGTATTGATCGTGGTTGTTATTGTGTTTGTGTTATATCGGCTCAGAAAAGATTCAAAAAAACACAAGTAGTTTTACGTTTGTTTAGTCAAAAATTTTAACTTAGCGGTGTATGTTGAGTGATTTTTTGCTGGTTTTTTAATCGTCAGAAAAATCCTTAAAATTTCAACAAATATCCCGCGGGGTATGTGGGGTACTTGACAAGAAATAGAGGGTACTGTATAAGGATTGGTTAATATATTAAATCCCCAAATTATCATGTATCAATTTTTAACCAAAAAACGCGCAATAAGCGTCTTAACTGTAGCCCTAGTGGTGTTTGGTGCCCTTGCTTTGGTTATTAATTTATCTCATTCTGCTCGTGCCAATGGTATTCAGCAGGTAATAGTGATCGATGACGAAGATCATAATGAAAACGAACAAGCTCGTCCGGTGCTTTTTGTTTCTTCACCACAACATAATTCTGTTGTTACGTCAAATACGGTCAATTATAGCGCACGTTTTAGTTGGATCAACTGTGGTAACAGACCAACAGTTGCTTCTATTAAGGTCTATGAAAAAATCTCTGGAGGAAAAATTGCCAATGCAAACAACATTGGTGATTGGAATTTGCTTGATCAAAAATCTCTCAACCGTGATAAAACTTGCCATGGTTGTAATGATCGTCAACTAACCTCAGTTGGGTTAAGTGGAACTTTTCAATTAGCTTCTTTGGCTAATTGTGGGTCAACTACTACTCTTTGGACATCTGGTGATAGCCGTGGTTCTTGGAGAGGTGCATTACTCTATGATTTTACATGGTTAAACAGGGAAGCTTGCCCAGTCCCAACCCCAACTCCTACACCTGTTCCGACCCCAACTCCTACACCAGTCCCAACCCCAACTCCTACACCTGTTCCGACCCCAACTCCTACACCAGTACCAACCCCAACTCCTACACCAGTACCAACCCCAACTCCTACACCTACACCTACCCCCGTTCCTACACCGACTCCAACTCCAGTACCAACCCCGACCCCAACTCCTACCCCTACTCCTGTCCCTACCCCAACTCCATGTCCTTCCACCCCTACTCCTACTCCCACAGCTACCCCATGTTCTAACTGCAGTGGTACAACCACTATCGTTACGGAAAACAACGTAGTCGTAGTAACAGATAGCGATGATGATGAAGATGACGATACTATCGAACTATACAAAACAGATGACCATGAAACAGTAAAGCCAGGAGAAACGTTAACCTATCGTATTGTTATAAGAAACAACAAAGATCATGACCTTACCAACGTTAAGGTTCAGGATACTCTCCCGATCTATCTCACCCCGCTTTCTACTCAACCAGCTGCAAGCGCAGATGCGAAGAGCAGAAAGATCACTTGGGATGACCAGACTATCTCTGCTAACTCGGAAGTAACTTACTCTCTCAAAGTCCGTGTTGATCAAAGCGCACCAAATGGCTTCTTGCTGCAAAACGTCGCGATTATCAACGGTGACGGTATCCGTGCCAGCGCTTCTGACTCAACCTTGATCCAAGGTTATGTCCCACAGATTGCCGGAGCTACTACTACAATCAGCGCTCCCCAAGCTGTCCCGGTATCAGCAGCCACAGGTGTACCATTCGACGCAGTCTCTACAATCCTTTCCTTATCCGGAACAGTAGCAACAGCAGGCACGTTGATCGCCAAGAGGTTTATCTAAGACATACGAAGACGGAAGAAAAGCACCACTCTGAGGAGTGGTGCTTTTGTGGATA